>ENA-OQCS01000006-OQCS01000006.1-human-gut-metagenome-genome-assembly--contig:-NODE-6-length-83737-cov-5.454431_pt1 | contig 83737 bp, 94 predicted proteins | sample MGYA00242757_ERZ504575 | MGnify/ENA primary metagenome ERZ504575 (study PRJEB26092, sample SAMD00036297) | human gut metagenome | host: Homo sapiens | study: EMG produced TPA metagenomics assembly of the... | reverse complement strand
TCTTTCTTTCCTTTTCCTTCCCCCTCTTTTGCAGCAGACCACCATGTTAAAAAAGCGCCAGCCAATCTCCATAATTCCCGAGAAAAAAAGCAATACTGCTGCTGACAACCTGGAAAATTTTTTCTTCATCTGATTTTCTCCTCTTCTTACCTGTCAGAATGTGTTTGAAATAACTACACCACTTGCTTGTCTGCGAGTCCTGTTGTACAGATGAAAAAGCCTCAGTGTAGCCCGAAATATTCATGCCAGCTTTCTCATAATCTGTTTTCTGTAAATTTCTCTATAAATTCTTCATACCCACAAGGTTTCCCCCAGAAATATCCCTGTGTGAATTCCGGTACAATTTTCGGATCATGGCCCATTCCTGCTCATTTTCCACGCCTTCAATGCAAATCCTCATATCCAGATTATGGGTCATGGTACAGAACTGATTCAGCAGATAATATTCCTGTTTATCTGCAACTGCTTTGGCAGTGAAAGAGCGGTCGATCTTAATGATCTCCGGTTTCAGTTCGCTGAGATAATGGAAATTCGAGTATCCGGTTCCAAAATCATCCAGTGCAAGACTGATTCCCATCCGCTTTAGTTCTGTAAGAAAATGCTTCTCATTTATATTTTGTTCCAGAAGGTCACTCTCTGTCAATTCCACAATCAAGGCTTCCAACGCAGCCCGGCTCTTTTCATTTCCCCACTGATATCCTGGATCACATCAGACTTGGATGCCTGAACCTGAGAAATATTAATACTTACTCTGAACTCTGGAATTACTTTCCTGATTTCACTGCATTTTCCCATAACCTCCCTCATCATCCATCGGCCAGCAGGAATAATAAGTCCTGTTTCTTCCAGAATCGGAATAAACTCTGCCGGTGAAACCATTCCAAATTTTTCAGAAGTAAAACGCATTAAAGCTTCTGCTCCATAAGGCACCTTTTTATCTTCAGCAAATACAGGCTGATAAAAAGCCCTAAAGCCTCGGAAGCCATTGTTCACAGCTTCTCTCAGTTCCTGGGTAATCTCCCTCTTCCGAAGAAATCTTCTGTAGGTTTCCTCATTAAATATATAGCAACGGTTTCTTCCCAGCTTCTTCGCTTCATTCAAAGCGAAATCTGTCAGCTTCAGGCTTCTGAATACTGATTCCCCTTTAATGCCGCAAATGGCACAATTCCTCCTGAAACCGTATATATGACCTTAAACTCATTAGATTCAATGAATCTGTCTATTTCATTTCTCACTTTATCATAAAGTTTATCTGCATCCTTCACCTCGTCAGAAGAAACATCCAGAATCAGAAATTCATCTGCCACAAGCTTGTACACTTTCTGTGCTTCTGATATGCAGCCGGAAATACAATCTGCTGTTTTTCTAAGTACAAAATCACCGTACTCCTGTCCGAAGTTATCATTGATTTCCTTAAAATGATCGATTCCTATACGAAGCAGATATCCTGTTTCCAAAGGAGTATCCTGTTGATCCATATACTGCCTGAATCCTGTCTCTCCTAATAACCCGCTTACATTATCTGCCTTCTGTCTTTCTCCAATCTCATTGATACAGCCGATCATATAAAGAGGTTTCGTATTATCATCCCGGACCAGATATCCTTTGCAATGAATCCAGACCGGCATTTTTTTCAGATCCAGCCATCGATATTCCATACTATGGATACAACGGTCTGTTTTAAGAAGATCATCAAATTCCTCTTTCAGTTTTTCATAATCAGGTTCATATACAAATTCTTTATGGTTTGAAATCACATTATGAAAACCATTTCGGAATACAGAAACGGTCAAGAGCCTGGTTTGCTATGTAATAAAAATCTGTCCGAAAATCAATCACATACGGGTAACTATCTGTAGTTGGACTCAGAAGATCGATCACGCTGCAAAGTTCATCCACTGACATACTCTGATACTTTTTCTCCTGCAGGATCACCTCATCTGTGATCTCCTCTGTGGAATGCTTTTCCATGCGTGAAAGCAAGTGATCCGGATCAGTTGACCCCGCAATCTTCTTCCTGCGCTTCTGACGGTACAGCATGGTATCGCTTCGTCTTACAATATCTTTAAAATCAAAATCTATATCCTGCTGATAATAAGCGTATCCTGCTGATACACTAAACGGATACTCCAGCTTGTGTGTTTCTGCGGTTTTCTTCAAATCAGCTCCAGTGTCTTCAGCGTTCCGGAATCATATCTTTCTCATCGCTGTGATATACATATGCAAACTCATCGCCGCCAATTCTAAAACAGTTCTTTACATTCTGAAATGCCTGACTGATACACTGATAACACAGCTTCAGTGCCTCGTCTCCCTTTTCATGTCCAAAATCATCATTGATTACTTTCAGGTTATCCAGATCAAAAAGCACTACACCTGTGGTGCGCAGTTTAATTTCACCTTCATCCAGATATTTCACCATATCCTCGTAAGCATTTCGGTTCATGGCCTCTGTGAGCATATCCATATTGGCTATTTTCTGCAGATAGATCACCTTTGCTTCCGGATATATTGATCGTAATATTGAGAAACCTGGATCCAGATCAGCATAATGATAAACAGCATGGTTCCTGTTGAAAGCAAAATGGATGTCTGTTGAAATCTTCTTAAATAATAAAGAAACATTTCTGCCATTCCAAATCCCATGGCTACGTACATAGGATACTGGAATTTTTGGGCTACATCGTTTCCTGCTTTTCTGACTTCGTAAAGAATGATCACAACTGTGTAAACCGCATTTGCAACCATAATAACATGAGTTACAGAAAGTAACCGGAACATATCAATAATTCCTGTACACTGAAGCAAAACATCGACTGCCATATTTGCAAGATAAAGAATGGAAAAAATCAATGCTCCTTTATGATACTTGCTTTTACAGATATCATATAACAGGAAATTAAATGGCACCGGGAAAAGAAAAAGTGAAAAATAATCCACAAAATATAAGGTTCTTCCATCCGGGATCAAAAACTGCAGAAAGCCACATTGTACCAGTGTCCATACTGCGACCAGCAATGAGAAAAATCCAAGGTTTAAAAAAATCTCAATTTTCGCTTCTGTCTTGTCGCTTCTTTTTCTTTGCGCTGCTCCACAATAGAGAATCAGGCAGATAACAGCGGCAAACAGAATTCCACAGCTGATTACCAGATTTCCGAGACTGTCTGTTAATATTTTCAGAATACAATCGCCTCGTGTTCCGTATACAAGACTGACTTTATTTCCATAATAGCCCTCATATACCGGAATAATTCTGACCTCCAGGTTTTTACCTGAACTGTCTCCCGGAATATCCACAATATGCCAGCACGCTTCCAGGTGTCTTCATAAAGCCCGGAGCATCCGCTTCATTTCCGTATTCATATATTTTTTCTCCATCCAGCCAAACTTCTGCAATGGTGTGGGTGGTTTTAAATAAGATGGATCTGGGATATCGAAGTCTTCAGGCAGAGCAATATTCTCTGATTTGATTTCTCCTTCTGCCAGTTCTTTTGTTTCGCACTGGATCGTATTATCCCAGAACAATTTTTCCCTGGTCGTACTCTGGCTGAAAATCCAACCTGAAAAACAAATGGCGAATATCCCAAATGCAAACAGAGTAATCCATAGTTTTTTTTCTATTTTCATAGTTTCTCCCTTATCCAATATATCTGTATTCTGAGATATATCCAACAGTCAAACGGATAATATCAGATATTTTCTATATTTCGTACTTTTCATTGTATCACAGATTTCTGAATAATTGTTAGTGCTTTTTGACACTTTCTTTATTTTTAAAAACACAAAATTTTACGGCATTTTGAGTAAGAAATCAAAAAGCAGAAATGTCTTTCACGAATAAAATCGCTTCAGACATTTCTGCTCTATCTGCTACCCTGTCTGATATACTTCAGACACAGGATAAATATACAATTTGGGGATAACGGTCTGCGTATTCTTTTTCCAGACCGCATCTTTCCAGAAGTTCTTCCACTTTTCTACGAGTTTCGGTACGGCTTATCTCCATATTTCTCAGGCTTTCTCCGATTCCGTCCCCGAGCGTACAACGTGGATCAAAGGATTCCATTGGCATCTGAAATACCATCTGAATATCCCTCTGCTACCTGAAAAAGCCAGTTTCCGCAATTATATTTTTCCAGATAGTTTTTCTTTTTTATAATAGTTATATCAGCAAAGCTAACGTTCCAACAACAATAAGAAGCAGTCCTGTCCCTGATTTCAATGACAGTTTTTCATGGAATACAATATATGAGAATGCAATGGTCACAAGGATACTCAGTTTATCAATCGGAACTACCACACTGGCCGGACCTGTCTGAAGTGCTCTGTAATAACATAGCCAGGAACCGCCTGTTGCAACTCCGGAAAGAATAAGGAACAGCCAGCTTTTTCTGTCAATGTTATTAACCGTATTCTGCTTTCCGGTCACAAATACTACAATCCACGCCATCACCAATACAACAGCCGTCCTGATCGCAGTTCCAAGATTTGAATTAACATCCTGAATTCCAATCTTTCCCAAAATAGAGATAAGACTGGCAAAAACAGCGGAACCGACTGCATAAAGCAGCCACTTCTTATCTTCTGCCTTCTCCTTTGTTTCCTTTTTCTGTATCATCAGATAAGTACCGATACCGATAAGAATCATTGAAACAAATTTCAGCCACGTTATTTCTTCCCTGAGAAAAATAAAAGCCAGCAGCATCGTTATCACTGTACTCGATTTATCAATTGGTGTTACTTTATTGATATCTCCAATCTGCAGTGCTTTGAAATAGCATAGCCAGGATATCCCCGTTGACAGTCCTGACAAAATCAGAAAGATCAGGACTTTTGCTGAAATATCTCTGATTCCGCTTTGTGCCCCGACCACAAATACCATAAGCCATGAAAAGACTAACACTACACCGGTTCTTAATGCTGTCGCAACATTAGAATCTGTGTTTCTGATTCCGCATTTTGCCAATATGGCTGTCAAGCCTGCAAACAGAGCAGAACCAAATGCAAATAATATCCACATATTATTTCCCCTCCATTACCCAGGCAAATGCTTTCGCAATTCTTATATCCGGTTCTCTAAAATGATTGCCCTGATTCCATTCCAGGTTACAATTGATCCCATGCTCTATGAGCCACCCATATCCCATCCGGATACAATTTCCAACCTGTGACATCACCGAATTTCTCGTTTTTTCTTCTCTGTCACCAAGACTTAGATAAACTGTCTCACTTTTAATTTCATGTTCCTTCATATACTCAATAAATCCCGGAAACCAGACAGACGGTGAAGCAGCTGCAATGCCGGAAAATACATCTGTCTGATATGCTGCCCATAACGAGAACAGCCCCGCAAGAGAATATCCCCCGATATAATATGTCCTGCTTTTGTCTGTGCATAATGTCAGAATCTGCTCCAGTGTCCTGACAGCACCATCACCAAAGTCTTCATTTCCGAACACTGCCGGTGCTTTCCATGGAGACAACTCATAATTCCAGTCATCAACTTTTGCAGCAATGAGTCTGAAATCTGTTGAAGTCCGTTTCCGGATTTCTTCAACCTCATTCTTAAGAACAGATAATTCATGATCACCCGTCAACTGAATCAAAACAGTATCCGCATCTGGATTTCCATACTCATATATAGTCATATCTATCTGCTTACCTCGTAAAAATTTTTTACTTCTCAAGTTCCTTGACTTAAATTTTATTTTCAGCAAATTCAGTCAAACAAAAATCTCTTTATATTGACTCTATTCTTCACTTTCTTTATTTCAAGTCATTCATAATTTCATTTTAAGATGACCGCAATTCTGCTTTTCTTGTTTTAAGTCATTCATATTCTCTTCTATACATGACTGTAATTGTACTTTTTTCGTTTCAGGTCATTTTCATCGGTTTCTTAAGATGACCGTAATTATACTTTTTTCGTTTCAGGTCATTTATATTCCTATTTTCAGATGAACATAGATGAATTGAAATTTATAGTCATTATTTTTTCTTGTCTTATCACAAAACCAGTGCAATTATGTCTTTTTTCAGCAGGAGAATATACTGGTCTTTTTTACTTTGTCATAAAATCAAACACGCTCTAACATAATCCGCAGAATTTCTTTGTCTGTTTCTTTCATTCCTTCTTTGCCGATCTGTCCTACACAGCTGATGGTTTCGCCGGCTTCTTCCTTGAGGATTCCGGTATATGGCGCATAGGACTGACCGTTCATAGCAAGGTGATGTGCCAGGAATGCAGCATCAAGGCTGGCGGCGATTTTCGCTGCACAGGATATTTTCGCTCCATCACAGATGATTCCCGGAATATTGGCAAGAGTATTCTCTATGGTCTTCTTGATCACTGAAAGTTCGCCACCTCCCATGTAGTAATCCCCGCACCGGCTGCACAGGATGCGGATACCGCACCGCAAAATGCGGAAAGTTTACCGATATACTGTTTCTGGTATACAGTTAAGAGATTAGAAAATACCAGTGCGCGGTAAAGTACATAGTCCGGAAGTTCCATTTCTCTGGCATACACGATCAGTGGTACGGAACAGGCAATCCCCTGGTTTCCGCTGCCTGAGTTGATGACTACCGGCATATCGCATCCGCCCATTCTGGCTTCGGAAGCTGCGGCTGTGAGGCTGCGCATTTTGGTAAGCATATCATTGGAATAGGTTTCACGTATTATCCGGCCGATTCCAAGACCGTATTTACCAGTCATTCCTTCATGAGCGATTGCCATATTGCTGCGGATCTGATTTTCTATAATTTCTTTGACATCATCAATTTCTACAGTATCTGCAAATGTTTTAATATCTTCCAGATTGAGTAGAGTTCTGTCTGCTGCAACCGGAGTTTCCTCAGATTTATGATCTGAATCCAGCAGGACTTCCTGGTTCTTTACAATTTTTGTTACATTAATATGATCGTATTTGATTTCCAGACTTACTGTGTCATCCCCTGCCTGCATTTCTATGATAAAGTGCAGGACTACCGGGGAGTCCAGAAGTTCTACTTTGCATATCTTTTTGTCCAGAAGTTCACAACATCTCTTTCTTTCAAATTCATTTACATTCGAAAGAACTTCCATGTTCAGGGATGCGTTTCCGGCTACTGCACCGAGGACTACACCTGCTTCAATTCCAGTCAATCCGCCGGAGTTCGGAATGATAACACAACGGACATTTTTTATAATGTTTCCACTGCATTTTGCGGTGATATGTTCCGGTTCTTTTCCCAAAACTTCTCGTGCTCTGGCTGCTCCATATGCCAGTGCGATCGGTTCTGTACATCCCATTGCAGGAATCATTTCTTCTTTCAGAATGCCTATGTAATTCTGATATATTCTCTCATCTAACATTGTGCTGATGTCTCCTGTTCATTTTTAATATTTATTCAAGTATGACATAACACTATCAGAATGTCCAGAAAGAATCAGCCCGGTGTATTTTCTGTGCGGTTCAGGTATATATAAAATCCCACATTCAAGATAATTCCCGTTACTGTTGCCACAGGGGCAGCCAGTCCGATCTTGGTAAGATTTGCATCTGGCTGTATACTCATAAAATATGCCAGTGGCAAACGTACCAGAAGTGTCTGGATCAGTCCCTGGATCATTACCCAGACTGTCTTGTTATTTCCATTGAAATAGCCAATCATACTGAACAGGATTGCTGTCACTATGGTTTCTGGTGCAAAGCCTTTCAGATAGTCAAATGCATTACTGATAACTTCTGCATCTGTGGAGAAAATACCAGCCAGCATATCACCTTTGAACATAACCAGTATAAATACCACGCATCCCACAGCAAGCCCTACTCCGATTCCTGTAAACATGGACTGTTTTGCTCGTTTTTTCTTGCCCGCTCCTATGTTCTGAGATACAAAGGATGCCATAGACTGCATCAGAGAACTTGGTACCAGCATGGCGAAGTTAACGATTTTGCAGGCAACCCCGTAGCCGGACGAAGCCTCCAGTCCCAGCCGATTTACGAATGCACAGAGCGCAAGGAAGGAAATCTGTGTCAGACATTCCTGCAATGCAAGAGGAAGTCCGATCTGAAAAAATCTTTTGCACTGTACATTCAGCCTGAAGTCTTTTTTTGTGATCGTAAACGGAAGTTTCATTTTAACAAGCAGGATAAGTGCGAATACACGCTAAGTGCCTGAGCAGCAACTGTTGCAATAGCAGCTCCGGTTGCATCCATATGAAGTCCCGCTACCAGCACCAGATCTCCGATCACATTTACAATACATGCCACCAGCACAAACAGAAGCGGCGATTTACTGTCACCCAGTCCACGAAAAATTGCAGACAGCAGGTTGTAAGCTACAATAAAGAAAATACCGCCGCCACAGATACGTACATAACTGGATGTAAGACTGACGGCTGATTCCGGCGCCTGCATCAGCACAGAAATCGGATGTGCAAAAGCTACCATTATAACAAACAGCACAGCCGAAATCATTGTAAACACAATTGCACCGCCGCCGATAACAGCTCCTATCTTTTCCGGTCTTCTTTCTCCCAGATAGCGGGCGATCAGAACTGTAATACCCATTGCAAACTGTACAACCACAAAAGTAACCAGGTTTAAGACCTGGCTGCCTGTAGAAACTGCAGAAAGTCCGGCAGTAGAGCCAAACCTTCCCACAACAAGAAGGTCAACTGCACCATATGCTGCCTGCAGGATCAGTGCCCCGAGAATGGGCATCATAAAAGAAACCAGCTTTTTCAGAATATTTCCCTGTGTGAAATCAGATCTATCATTTGTCATAGTGATTCCTCCTCTCACACATGATCTGGTAAAATTTCTCAATTGTCCGGATCATGCAGTCAGCTTCCTCTTCGGATATCTCACTGAGATAGGGAACCAGTTCCCCAAAATAATACTCATTATATTTCTGTGACAGTTTTCTTCCTTCTTCTGTAATGGATATATAAGTGACACGTCCGTCATCCGGGGAAGAAATTTTCCGGAGATATCCCTTTGTTTCCATTTCCTTTACAGTTCTGGTAACACCGGGACGTGGAAGATTCATTACATCACTGATATCCGATATCTTTATCTGGATTCCCTGTTTTTCCAATGCATGAATGTTATCCAGATACTGAATGTAAGACGGGGTAACTCCCTGTGGCAGCGGCGGAAGCAATTCCCGTATCCGCTTCGCCTGATAGCATGCATCCAGCATTCGCTTGATTTTTTCAGTTGTCATATTGTACGCTCCTATATAATTATCTTTGTTAATTACCATTGATAATTATATGCAGATTCTGAAATTTGTCAACCACCAAAATTACTATTGAACCGTAATCTGGAAAGTTCTATAATGAGTTCCGACATCAGAAATCGGGTAAATACAATATTTCCGATGACGGACATTTTTAAGAATACGAGGTGGATATTTATGAATATCAGCATACTGCTCATGGAACAGATCATTCAATTGTTTCTTATGATCTTCATGGGATATTTGATCGTGAAAGTTAGGCTTGTAAAAGATGAAGACAGCAAGGTTTTATCCAAAATCATTCTCTATCTGATCATTCCCTGTGTAATCATCAATGCTTTTCAGGTAGATTACACGATGGATACTGTAAAGGGATTGCTGCTTGCCCTGGCTGCATCTGTCATGACCCAGGTTCTTCTCCTGATCATTATCTCCATAGCCGGAAAGCTTTTACATCTGAATGAAGTAGAAATTGCTTCTGTTTATTATTCTAATTCAGGAAATTTGATCGTACATTGTGACCTTTATTCTTGGACAGGACTGGGTTTTATATGGATGTGTTTTTATGAGTGTGCAGCTTATCTTTCTGTGGACACACTGCAAAAAGATCATCAGCCGGGAATCTTCCTACGACTGGAAAAAGATTATGTTAAATATTAACATGATTTCTATTTTTATCGGTGTTGTACTTTTTTTCGCAAAAATCCATTTGCCGGAGATCATCAATAATACTCTTGGCTCAGTGGGCAGCATGATAGGACCGGCCAGTATGATCGTAACCGGTATGCTGTTTGCAGGAATGAATCTGAAACAGATTTTTGCTGACAAAAGAGTATATTTTGTATCATTTCTTCGTCTGATTGCAGTGCCTTTGCTTGCACTTGTAATGATTAAGATCAGCCATCTGGCTATGTTCTCTGCAGACGGAAATAAAATCACGCTTATTGTCTTTCTGGCGATCATCACACCGTCTGCTTCCACAATAACCCAGATGTGCCAAGTATACGGAAATGATTCACGCTATGCCAGTGCCATCAATGTCATGACTACACTGTTCTCAATTATTACAATGCCGCTGATGGTAATGTTATTTGAGGCAGTTATATAAAACAATTACCTGTACATGAAAAAAGAAAGGAAATTACAATGAATATTACCGTTTATCTTGGAGCTTTGGAGGGAAATGATCCGGCACTTGGAGATGCTGTCCGGGAACTTGGTACATGGATTGGAGAAAGCGGAAATTCTCTGGTATATGGAGGTTCAAAGTCCGGTCTTATGGGACAGATAGCAGAAAGTGTACTGAATGCCGGGGGAAAAGTAACAGGCGTGGAACCACAGTTTTTTATAGATTCTGAACTGCAGTATGATGAGATCACAGAACTGATTGTCACAAAAGATATGGCTGAAAGAAAAGCAAAAATGATTGAACTTGGTGATGCATTTATTGCATTTCCAGGAGGCACAGGTACTCTGGAGGAAATCGCAGAAGTTATGTCCATGGTTTCCTTAAAACACCTTAATGCCCCCTGTATTCTATATAATCTGAATGGATATTATGACAGCCTGAAGCAGCTTCTTGACCATATGATCAAGATGGGGCTGTCCTCAGAAAATCGTCAGCAGGGAATTTATTTTGCTGATGATATGGAAGATATTAAAGCACTTCTGGCTACAGTAACTAAGTAAAATTCAGATCGTAAACAATTGTCAAACACCCCTGGGGGATATTTACCTATTCATATATTGCATAGTTCATACTACTTTTTTCATGGTTTGAAATCCCCCTGGGAGGCTTGTTCTTTCCCATAATTTTGTTAAAATATAATCAATGCAGAGATCATTAAATATCAGTCAGCGAGATACTTAATGATTCATGTATCCGCACAAAAATTGTGTCAGACAACAAATAAAGGTGCACAGACCTCCGCGCAATGCGCATCTAAAAACTCATTAAAAAGTACTTCGTCCGCAGGAAGTACTTTTTTTTAACGAAAAGATAATTATCAATATTATGATAGCATCTTCAGTTCATGTTCTTCATTCATACAGGCAAATCTGGTACCGATAGTTTCAGCCAGTTGTCTGTTATGTGTAATCGTAATCAACGTTTTTCCTGCTTTATGAAAACTCTGCAGAAAATCCACCAGCATATCCTGTGTTTTTTCATCAAGTCCTGCAAGAGGTTCATCCAAAATCAGAACCTCAGGATTCAACGAAAGAATACATGCCAGTGAAACCTTTCTTTTCTCCCCTCCACTCAGATGATAGGGTGGTCTCTCTCTTAGTTTTTCCAATCCAAATAAGTGCAGGCAGTCTTCTGTTCTTTTTTTAATCTCCTCTTCCGAAAGCCCCATCTGGACCGGTCCAAATGCAATCTCCTCTTCCACACTTCCACAGAAAAGCTGGGTATCTGCATTCTGAAACACATATCCCATCTGCTGATGAAACCATTTTGCAAACTGGCTGTTTTTTAACGCTTTTTCATTAATTTCATTTCCCTGATAAAAATATTTTCCTTCCGATGGAAAAATAATTCCATTCAATAGTTTAATCAGTGTTGATTTTCCACATCCGTTAGGTCCCTGGATAACTATAGAATCTCCTCTGTTTATGTGAAGATCCACATATCTCAGAGCAATTTCTTTTTCATATGCAAAACATACATTCTCAAGTCTGATCATAACTGCCCTCTTCTGTCTTTTCCTGTCAATCATTATATCTTTCGGTTCAGATACCAGAACAATACAATACATCCGGCCATAATAAAAGTGCTGAAAATATCCGCTGCACATAACGTATATTTCTGTTTTTTCTTATACTCTCCTGTAAATCCACGACAACACATTGCTGCATGCATTTCTTCTGCCATTTCACCAGATTTCAGAAATGAGATTCCCAACACACCTGACAAAGCTTTTGCTTTCTGAGGATTCTTTCCCACTGACCTTAACCAGACAGACGTAAGAATAGCCGCACACATTTCTCCAAGCACCGAAATATATTTCAAAGTAATATCCAGCGTAAAAATAAATATGGATGGCAGCCGAAAAGTTCTCATACTTCCTGTCAGTTTATTCCAGGATGTCCCTGATGACAAAATACCAACCAGAGTTACAGATACATATACTCTTGAAGTAATATTCATTAAAGTCTGAGGAGTTCCCATAAATACGGATGGGAGAAGGATCAATATAGAAAACAGAACCGCACCTGCTGTTCCTCTCAGGATCTGACGGATAACTTTTGCCGAAAAAAACGCCAGTCTGACTGTCACTGCTGCACACATGATCAGAGTAAACAGATAATTTCCCGAACATGCAGTAAGAACAATATATAGAAGTGTATAAAACAGTTTCAGAGAAGGAGTGGCAGAAAATTTGCCATCCTTCCCTTCATAAAACCGTATTTTTGCAAGCACAGATAAAACTGATTTCGTACTTTTTGTTAAAAATGCTTCTTTATCTTTAGATGGAACATAAGTTTCTCCGGAACACATCCAGTCTGGAAGCATAGTTTCTTCTTTTTTATGATCATTCATCTGTTATGCAGCCTTCTTTTTAAAATCAACTTTCTCTTTCATCATTGAAGAAATAATCTTAAAAATGATCACCAGAAGTGCCACGCCTACAATAGCCGAAAGAATATATCCTGTCCACTCAGGTAACCCGGACATAGAATAATCAGGAAACAAAGTTGACAGTTCAAATCCATTGGTCATTCCTGACGGAGTGTATCCAAGCTGGCTTCCGCCACTTACCAGACCAGCGATTTCATCAGCACCCCATTCACCCCAGGCAGTACCGGTTGCCAGAAGTCCCAGAGGAGTCAGTACAATGAGAACAGCCATCAGTATATACAGTGGTTTAAATGCTGTCTTATCCGGAACAACATCCAATGCTTTTGGTGTAACTTTTTCAACAAAGGTAAGTACCACTACTGTCAGAATAATCTCTGCCAGACCAAATAATGTAATATGTCCGATCATCATTGCAGGTATTGATACACTTAGCGGATACGGACAATAAAGAGCCTGGCCTTCTGCATTTTTGAACAGCAGTGGCTGAATACCAAATTCAACAGCTGCACAAAAGGCCGCAGCATTAATACCTATATATGAACCAATTGCCGCGCTAAGTTTGCGCATACCTGTTTTCTTCAAAAGAAGTTTATACAGGAAAAAGCCCAGATATGGCAATATAAATGCCATATTAAAACAGTTTGCCCCAAATGCAAGGATTCCGCCATCTCCAAAAAGAAGTGCCTGTATCAGCAGAGCAATAGAAACCGCTATGCACCCGGCTGCAGGACTTCCTGTCAGTATGGCAATAAGAGTTCCCCCTACTGCATGTCCTGTTGTACCGCCCGGAAGCGGAACATTAAACATCATTCCCAGAAATGAAAAGGCTGCCCCAATACCAAGAAGCGGCATCTTTGATTTCGGTATCTCTGTTTTTATTTTATGAATAGAATATCCCCACACCGGAAGCATGGCTGCTGTCATTACAGCACATGTTGACGGGCTTAAATAATTTTCAGGTATATGCATAAATATACTTCCTTTCCTGTGAAAATATTATTTTTATCTGGCGCGCACCTTACAAACAACTGTATTGTAGCACCACATTAAAGCGTCAACAACCCACCCAAGGGGATATCTATATATTCTTATCCGGCATAGTTTTGCCTGTATTTTTCATACCACTATCGCACTTCCAAAAAAAATCACATTCACGAAAGTACCGCATCCACCAGTCTCTGCGTATACTCTTCCTTTGGTTCATTAATGATATCATCGGGAATTCCGCTTTCCACTACTTTTCCCTCATACAGTACCAGAACCCTGTCACAGAACATCTGAACAAGGGCCAGATTATGGCAGATAAAGATAAAAGACAGCCCCTTCTTCTCTTTCAGGTCTTCCAGAAGCTCCATGATCTGTTTCTGTATGGTTACATCCAGGGCACTGGTTGCCTCATCACAGATTAGAACTTTTGGTTCCACTGCCAGGCTCTTGCGATTGCAGCCCGTTGGCACTGTCCGCCACTTACCTCATAAGGATATCTTTTTGCATATTCCTTCTCAAGACCACACTGCTCAAGCAATTCTGCTACTCTCTTCTCCACATCAGCCTTTTTCATTCCACGGTTGCGAAGGCTCTCACCGATTCCGTCACCCAGTGTCCTTCTGGGATCAAAAGAACCCACCGGATTCTGAAAAACCATCTGTATATCTCCATATACCTCTTTCAGCTGACTTTGCTTCAGTCTTGTAATATCTTTTCCTTCAAATTTCAGCGTACCCTCTGTGATGTCAGTCAGCCGGGTGATCAGCTTTGCTATGGTACTTTTCCCGCTGCCGGATTCTCCTACGATTCCCAGCGTTTCTCCTCTTTCCAGTGTAAAGCTTACAGCATTTACTGCTTTAAAAGGATTTTTTCCTCTCTGGGTAAATATTTTTGTTAAATGTTCTGCCTCTAAAAGTATGCTCATACTCTGACCTTCCTTTGCAGCTTTGGTACAGCCTCCAGCAATTTCCTGGTATACGGATCCTGGGGATGATCCAGTACACGGTCTGCTGTGCCATATTCTACTGTTTTTCCATTTTTCAAAACCAACACAGTATCTGCCATTGCCCTGACTACCCCGATATCATGTGTCACGATCACAATTGCAGTTCCAAACAACTCTCTTAACTTAAGCATTTCCCTTACAACCTGATGCTGTACAGACACATCCAGAGCACTGGTCGGCTCATCTGCAAATAAGACAGGCGGATTCATAAGCATGGCAATTGCTATACCCGCTCTCTGATTCATTCCGCCAGACAGTTCAAATGGATAACTGTCCCACACGCGCTGGCTATCCTTAAAATTCAGTTTGTCAAACAGATCCATTGCCCTGGTTTTAGCTTCACTTCTTGTTATCTTTGTATGTGCACACATACTTTCGTAAATCTGCTCTCCGATGGTGCGAATCGGACACAGAGAGGCACCTGCATCCTGAAAAATCATTCCAATTCCTGCACCTCTGATCTTCTTTTTTCTTTCTCCGGTATATCCAGGATATTCTGATCCATATATCGGATATCTCCTCTTGTCACAAGACCATCCGATCCCAGAAGTCCCATTGCAGCTTTGATCAGAGTGCTTTTTCCACTGCCTGATTCCCCCACAAGACCAAGTATTTCTCCATGTTCAAGGGAGAAACTCACATCATGAACCACCGCTTTCCCGCCAAATGATATCTCTACGGAATCGTAGGTCAGTATTTTTCTATCCATTTCTGTAAACCATCCTTGTTAATCCTTACCAAATCAGGGGCAAAATAGTTACAATTTAGTTGATATCCAGATCTGCTGTCAGTTCATAATAATCACATGGATGTGCAGTCAGTCCTGTTACATTAGACTGCATGATCATACTCATTCTCAGGTGAGAACAGAATACATAGGCATTATCATCCAGGATTGTCTGTTGCATCTGGATTGCCAGATCTGAACGCTTATCTGCATCAAATTCTTGCTTCATCTGTTTTTCCAGATCTTCCAGTTTATCACTGTGATAATGTCCGTTATTACTTGCAGATTCATCCAGTGTACAGGAAGTGAAGAAATACTCCGGATCTCCTGTAGGTGCAGTTACCATGGCACTTGCATATACATCCCATAATGTAGGATCTTTACGGATAGTATTATTATCAGAGGTACAATTCACCTGAACATCCATACCGATTTCTTTTAAGGTCGCCTGTGCAGACTCTGCAAGAAGCGGAAGCTCCTGACGGCTTGGATAAGTAAGCCAGCGGATTTCCAGTTTCTGTCCGTCTTTTTCACGGATACCGTCACCATCAGAATCCACCCATCCAGCTTTCTCCAGAACCTTTTTCGCCCCATCAGGATCATAGCTCTCTGTTGTCAGATTCTGTCCGCCAAAAGAGAAAGTATCCGGGAAAGCACCCACTGCAGGATATCCATATCCATTCAGAAGCACAGACACAAAGCTGTCCTTATCAATACCCATGCAATTGCTTTACGCACTGCCGGGTCAGATGTTACAGGACTTTCAAAGTTCATCCACGCATAGAATGCACGGCTTGTAGCTGTACTGGTAAATGTAAAATCATCATTTTCAAATAAGGGATAGCTTGCATATGCCATACCATAGGCAGCATTGATCTCCCCTGCCTGAAGAGCCATTGCCAGTGTATCACCGTCAGAAATTGTGCGGACAGTGATCTCATCCACATTTACATCTCCATTCCAGTAGTTTTCGTTTTTTACAAGATTAACATGATCATCTGTCACCAGTTCAGTTGCCACATAAGGACCTGTACCGATCACAATACCATTATCACTGACACCTGCCTGCATATCAATAATGCATCCGTAAGGATCACTGAGATAATTGATCAGTGCAGGCTTCGGTTCTGTAGTCTTTATGGTAACAGTATTTCCGTCAGCCTCGATAGTATCAATGCAGAGATCTCCTGCTGCACGCTCATGATTGGCAACCAGAGCTCCAGGCTTTCCTTTACTGCCTCTCCGTCACAGGCACGTCCATTGGAGAACACAACTCCGTCATTCAGTGTGATCTTCCAGGTCAGCTCGTCAATATTTTTATACTCTTTTGCGATCCATGGCTCTATTTCCATGGTATCGGAATAACGGAAAAGAGTTTCCCCTACTCCATAACGGATGCAAGCCCATCCTGCATATGTATTTTGTGGATTAATATCTGCCTCTTCATTTTCCGCATTAAAGGTGGTATCACCAAATACAAATGTCTTTTTGTCTGCTGCCAATGTTGGCATAGCTGTCGCTCCTACCGCCAGCCCCAGGGCAATTGCCATTGCCAGAAATTTCTTTGCTCTCATTTTCTTTCCTCCTCGTTTGTTTTCATATTACTTATCATAAACGACTGTTCTTCGGATCCAGATAGTCACGGACTGTATCACCTAACAGATTGAAAATTGCCACAGATATAAAAATTGCAATTCCAGGTGATAATACTACCCATGGATATGTCTGGATCATACTTCGTCCGCTGCTCATCATACTTCCCCACTCAGCCATGGGAATCTGTGCTCCCAGTCCAAGAAATGACAGACCAGCAAGCTCCATCATCATGGTACCGATATCAAGCATGGCTGTTACAAGAACAGGTCCCAGCATATTTGGAAGAATATGCCTGAGCATAATCTGACCTGAGCTGTCACCTGCCAGTATGGCAGCATGAATATAGGGTTCCTCTTTTAATGCCAGAGTCTGCCCTCTGGCAATACGTGAATATTTCGGCCAGCTTACTACTGCCAGTGCTATAACAGCATTCTGAATGCCTCCCCCAAGAATAGCCGCAATCGCCATGGCAAATACAAGCCCGGGGAAAGCAAGACATACATCTGAAATCCTCATCATAACAGCATCTGCAGCTCCGCCAAAATATCCGCAGCATACACCCACAGCTGTTCCCAGCACGGAGATCACCGCAACCAGAATAAAGGTAGAGAAAATACTGGCTCTTGCACCACTTATCACTCTGGACAGCATATCTCTCCCATATGTATCTGTTCCCATAGGATGCTGAAGACTGGGGGGCTGAAGTGCACTTGCCAAATCCTGTGCATAAGGATCATATGGACAGAGATGCTCTGAAAAAATTGCAAGTATTACAAGCCCTATTGCCAGAATAAGAAAAAAGATCAGCTTTTGTTTTATATGGTTTTTCTTAATCTTCTGTACACGCACTGTCACATTTTTATTCTGCTTTTCACTCATTGTTTCACACCTCCCAGACGGATTCTCGGATCCAGGAACCGGTATGACAGATCTGTAAGCAGATTTACTACAACATAGATGATCGCCATCCACATAACATAGGCCTGAATAATAGGATAATCACGCATGGAGATGGCATCTACTGCCATCTTTCCAACTCCATCCCACATAAAGATTGATTCTACGATTGCAGTTCCTCCCAGCAGATTTCCCACTGACAGCATCAGCAAGGTAATGATGGTTACCAGCGAAGCCTTCATAATACTTTTCCAAAGAGTGACAGAAAACTTTACTCCTCTTGCTTTCGCTCCTGCCACATAGTCTTTGCTTAATTCATCCAGCACAGTTGCACGGACCTGGCGGAGATACTTGGCTGACATGGCAATTGCCAAAGTGATTGCCGGCATTGCCACACTCTTTAAACTTACATCTTTGGATATAACCGGAAAAATCCGCAACCGGATTGCAAGAAAATACATCAACAGCAATGATACAAAAAAATTAGGAAGACTGTTTCCTATAAAGCTGCATAAACGGATCAGATAATCCGTGATCGTATTCTGTTTTACTGCTGACAGAATCCCCAGAGGGATTGATATGATGATAGTCAGCAAAATAGATGTCACTGTAAGAAGCAGCGTTGCCGGAAGCTTCGATATGAACGTATCAAAAACCGGAAGACCGGATACATAGCTGTTTCCCATATCTCCATGAAGCAGTTTCCCAAGCCACACAAAATACTGGGTCAGAAATGGTTTGTCCAGTCCCAGCTGTTCTCTGGCTGCATTTAACTTATCTTCTGACAGGATCTGTCCTGTATTTTCCATTTTTTGTGTTACTACATCACTTCCCGCAATCCGCATCATGCCATAAGAGAGAAAAGTAATCGCAAACAAAATGGGAATCAGCTGAAGCAGTCGTCTGAATGCATATTTTCTCATTTGATTATCTCCATTTTATAATTTTTGAAAATTGTACTCCTAATTTGCCATCATTCAGTTTAACAAAAGCAAAAATAGCCCACAACCCACCCTGGGGGTTATAAGCTATTCTTAATTTGAATATCTATCGTCATTTTTGGAATAGTTTTTTTTAATATCAGCAATAATTTAAAACAACCATCCCATTTTGTTCTAACTATGTTATACTACAAGAGCTGTCGAACCTCCAGCAGGAAGGAGGTGAGTTTCATGGAAGCAATTTTTACTTCATTTCTTGTCTCTGTCATAGCAGGCGTAGTTAGCTACTACATATGCAAATGGCTGGACAGCGGACATTAGACAGCAACAGTCTAAACGGAACAGCTCTCCGTAACGAGCAAGAAAGCCCTCAGAGCGGCAACTCTGAGGGCTTTCGTTTCGCTTCATGGAAATTTCACTTCATTTCTTAGCTACTATTAGTATATGCAAAATAAGTTAAAAAGTCAACTGCAATTTTTATTAATGCTTCGGCAATTAATGCTTCGGCAGTCTGCTCTTTAAAAACTCCACAAGCTCTGCCACACTCTCATCCATTTCTTCTCCTTTGTGGAGTATAAAACCAAAAATCACTTACTGTCTCCAAGATCCAGAGGGATTCCCGGTGTAGTTCCTTCTTTGTTTTCTGACAGGTAACTTCCGCTTATATTTGCCACCTTACTGTTCTTCAGCATTTTTTCCATAATATAATCACTGTTGGTCAGCACGGAAATATCAATGTCCTTCCATTGGAATGCATCCTCTTTTACAGCACCGATGTCAAAAAATTCATCCTGATAATTCTGTATAAAACGGATTCCTTCCAGGTCTTCCAGTTCTGCCCTATCTTTGCCGGAATTGTAAAGTTCTGTCAGCCGTCCCGGATACAGCATTACATCTGTTTCATAGATAGGTTCGAAATGCATTTTGTTTTTTGACAGTTCATACAAAAAATTTTCCTTCTGCTGACTGAGGATATATACAAAACCAATGTCATCCATATAATCCCTGACTCTTTCCATTACGCTTTGTACGCCTGCTGTTGTTACCTGGAAATGGTACTTTTTTCATAGGTTTCATTATAAAAGTCTACAAACTGATTGGCAAACCAGGAACTGGGGTTTAAAGATATCCGGATCCATTTTGTCATTCCGCTGGAAGCCATATTTTCCAGAACATTTACTTCATTTATAATTTTCGACGCATATTCATAAATCTTGTGCCCCTGTACTGTCAGTCTGATTCCTCTTGGAAGCCGTTCAAAAAGCTGCATTCCCAGCGTATCTTCCAGTCCCTTGATCACCTTGCTGACACTGGGCTGTGTAGAATACAGATTTTTCGCAGCATCACTGAATGAACCAGTCTGCGCACATACTACGAAATACTGTAATTGTTTTAATCCATAAAGATTTTATCCCTCTTTCTGTTTTTATTATCTGAAATTCAGCCTGCAAGATTCAGCATTTTTAATAAGAACAGCCAGCTCAGACCATAATAGGTAATTACTGCAACAAGGTCATTCACTGTTGTGATCAGCGGACCTGATGCTACTGCCGGGTCAATATTGATTTTCTTAAAAAACAATGGAATACAGGTGCCTACTGCACTGGAGATCAACATAGCTAGCAACAGTGCCACACCGATACATCCGGATACTGCATAGGCAAACAGAAGTGTTTTTCCTTTAAACAGATAAATATACAATCCGATCAGTGCAAAAGACAGAATTCCAAGAAGTCCGCCATTACACAGACCAATTCTCATTTCCTTCCACACAAGTTCCAGTTTCTGCTTACCTGTCAGAGATTCATCCATCAGCACACGAATCGTCACAGCCAGAGACTGGGTACCCACATTACCTGCCATATCAAGGATCAAAGACTGGAAGCACATAATGATCGGAAGTGCAGTCACCACCTTCTCAAAAATTCCTACCACTGAGGAAACTACCATGCCAAGTCCCAGAAGAATGATCAGCCAGGGCAGACGTTTCTTCATACTTTCTTTCAGTGGCTCCTTTAAATCCTCTTCTGCAGTCAGACCGGCCAGCTTCGCATAGTCATCACCCATCTCATCATCAACCAGGTCAATGATACTGGCAGATGTGATAACACCCAGAAGCTGATTATCGTTGTCAAGAACCGGAATAGAATCCTCAGAATAATCTTTCAGTTCTTCGATACATTCATCAATATTCTCTTCCGCATATACATATGGATAGGAAGTCACCACCAGATTCTCAAGCAGATCATCCCGTCTGGCAATGATCAGTTCTTTCAGATTAATGGCCCCATAAAATTTCTGCTGCTCTGTCACTACAAAAATAGTGGAGATATTGTCATTTTTTGCAGCCTGTTCGATCAGACTGCTCATTGCCTGCTTAACTGTCAGTTTATCTGTGATCACAATATAATTTGTTGTCATGCGGCTTCCGATCTCATCCTCATCAAAGGATGCGATCATCTCCACATCACGTCGAACCTCAGGTTCAAGCAGATCGATCAGTATTTTTTTCTTTGTTTTTTCAACTTTATTTAATACATCTGCAAGAGCATCTGTCTCCATTCTGGATAAAATGGCTGCTGCTTTTTTCACATCCATTTCATTCAGATACTCTGCTGCATTCTCCTCATCTGTATATTCAAAAATATCAGAGAGCATATCTGTATCCAGGATACGGTACAGCTTGCACCGCTCCTGTACAGTCAGTTTCGGCATTACATCTGCCAGGTCATTCTCATGATAATCCTGCAGCCTTTCTCCCATAACGGCCGGAGAGGTGTTGCTGCGGATGATCTTCAGAATTTCTTTGGAATAATCCTGTACTCTTTTCTCCATTCTTTCATCCTCCGTTTTTTTGCATAAAAGCACACCAAAAGAAAGCAGTCTGTTATTTATTACATTTTACTGCCATTTCTTCCATGCTTTTTCCAGCACAATAAACCGCAGGGTATCAAACCATAACCTGCTATTCATCCGCTGTCCGTAACTGTCCGGCATCTTCGCCGGATCATTACTGCTCAATATGTAATTGCATGATTCGGGGGAATTTCATAAATACAGGATAAGAAATGAAAAAGACATCCAATCTTCCACATACAGAAACTGTCAGATCACCGACAGTAAAAAACTTCTATTTTATATGCATACATGGAAAATCCTGAAAATATATGACTACAGCAGAACAAAAACGGCTGCTATACTCATATACTCTTTTTAATTCAGATCCTGTGCTACTACTTCGCCCATGAGAATCGCAATTATCCATTCTGTTCCACCTGCCTTTTCTTTAAAATTTACGATTTCGGATATCAGACCCTGTTTTCGGGAATCTGATTTCTAACAGCAAATTTTATGCTGTTCCCTATTTTGAAACAGCATTTTTAAAATTATTTTCAATTTGCACAGTTATTGTAACCGCCCAGTAGAGAAAAAGCAACCCTGTTTTCTCATTTTTTACATTAATTTTTGTTAATGTTAATGATAAGTTTGCTTCTTTTATTCCTAAATGATAGAATATAATTAGAAATTTACAAATAATAAGATTATTGCCATAAACATGCAAGACTATAATTGATATTCACAGGAGAAAAAATATGTCATTTATCAGTGTATTTGATGTTATGGGGCCGAACATGATCGGTCCTTCAAGTTCACATACCGCAGGTGCGGCGCGTATTTCCTATCTTGCCCAGAAAATGATCGAAGGCCCGTTAAAGAGAGCCGACTTCATCCTGTACGGCTCTTTTGCAAAAACTTACCATGGTCACGGTACTGACCGAGCTCTGCTGGGTGGTATTATGGGATTCTCTACTGATGATATGCGCATCCGAAATTCTTTTGATATTGCTCATGAAAAAGGTCTGAAATTCTCTTTCACTCCAAATGAGCAGGAAACAGATATTCATCCGAACACCGTAGATATCTGCATGGAAAATGAAAAAGGCCAGAAAATGACCGTACGCGGCGAATCCCTTGGAGGAGGCAAGGTCCGTATTGTAGATATCAATCACGTACAGGTAGACTTTACAGGCGAGTACAGTGCAGTGATCGTGATTCATCAGGACACTCCCGGCGTTGTGGCCTATATTACCAAATGCCTGAGTGACCGCAATATCAATATTGCATTTATGCGTCTGTTCCGTGAAAGCAAGGGAGAGATTGCTTATACAATCGTAGAATCTGACGGCAAACTTCCTGAGAATATCGTTCCTGCGATTCGCGAGAACCCGAATATTCATGAAGTTATGATCGTACAGATGTAAAGAAAGGAGGATTTTTATCATGGATTTAAAAATGCAAATGAACTCTTAGCACTCTGTGAAGAAAAAAATCTTCCTATCTCAGAGATTATGCGTATCCGTGAGATTGAGCTTGGCGAAACAGCCTCTGAGATTGTAAATAAAAAAATGACACGAGTACTGGGAATTATGAAAGATGCTGCTTTCTCACCAATCAGACAGCCGGTAAAATCTATGGGTGGTCTGATCGGCGGCGAAGCCAGAAAGCTGAGTCTCCACGCTCAGGAGAAAAAAGGTCTCTGCGGAAATCTGCTTCAGAAGGCAATTACTTATGCTATGGCTACACTGGAAACGAATGCCTCCATGGGACTGATCGTGGCCTCTCCTACTGCCGGTTCTGCCGGAATCGTACCGGGCTGATGCTGGCAATGCAGGAACATTATCAATTCTCTGATGAAGAGATTATACGGGCATTATTTAACGCAAGTGCCATTGGTTATCTGGCAATGCGAAATGCAACTGTTGCAGGTGCGGTAGGCGGATGCCAGGCCGAGGTAGGGGTTGCATCTGCAATGGCTGCATCTGCTGCTGTAGAGCTGATGGGAGGTTCACCGAAAGAATGTACTTTTGCTGCATCTACTGTTCTTATGAACATGCTCGGTCTGGTATGCGATCCGGTCGGCGGTCTGGTAGAATATCCATGTCAGAACAGAAATGCTGCAGGTGTGGCAAACGCTATAATTGCCGCAGAAATGGCTCTCGCAGGAATCCCGCAGTTGATTCCTCTGGACGAAATGATCCAGACGATGTTTACCGTGGGTAAAAAGCTTCCTGCAGAACTGCGTGAAACTGCTATGGGAGGATGCGCTACTACGCCCTCTGCATGTAAAGCATGCCATATATGCAGTTAACAGGCTGACAAATAAAAACTGTCTCTGTAATGCACCTATTTTCTACGTATAATGTGCATATACAGGACAGTTTTTTATTATTTTTCCAGCTTTGCCAGCACTTTTGATGTAAAATGTGTATCGAAAAACTGAACAAAAGGTCCGAATCCAAATGCACTGACCAGTGTTCCCAGTCCGACGATTCCCCCTGCAAGCCAACACACCAGTGCACTGATCGCATCATTAGATACTCTGCACCAGAAATACGGAATTTTCGGCCATTTTTCTGTCATGATCAGAGAAATACTGTCATATGGTGCAACTCCCTGTTTCGGAAGCTGGTACATGGAAATTCCAAGGCTTGTTATGATAACTCCAATAAATACGGTAACCACCTGCATTGCCATCTGATCCGGTGCATCGATCACAGATGTGATCAGGTTATAGAAAAATGTAACAAAATATCCAAGGAATAACGCATTTATGATCGTTCCCAATCCGATAAGCTTTCTTCCCCAGATAATTTCTATTACAAAAAATCCCAGATTCAGAAGAATTAAAAAACGGGCATATTCAATTCCCACACATTCTGCCAGTGCCATTACCATTCCGCTGAAAGGGTCATTTCCAAGTCCGGAAAGTTTAAATATCGCAATTCCCAAACCAAGGATTATATTTCCAATCAACATTACGACCACATACTTCCAGTTTATTTTTCTGATCCATTCACTCATCTCTTTTTCCTCCGTAAAATTAACTCTTTCTATCATATCAGACAGTAAAATACTTTACAATATTCTTTCTGTAAATTGTTTTCCACTATTTTATTGTGATTTTGGCATATTCATGCCAAAACACCTCGCGGGATAGTGGTATGTGAACAGTTACAAAACTACTTGATTTACTCCGTGAATATGACTATAATGAGAAAAACGTATATAGTGTATATACACCCTTCTATACATAATAAAAACAGGAGAAAGTAATCTATGGAAAAGTTTAAAGCATTTCTCAAACGCAAAGACATCGAAATCTCCATAAAACGTTATGGAATCGATGCCCTTGGTGCCATGGCGCAGGGTCTTTTCTGCTCCCTGCTGATTGGTACGATCATCAACACACTTGGAACACAGTTTCATATTTCATTTCTGACCACTGCTGTGGCAACTGTAAACGACACCCAGTATACCGTAGGCTCTCTGGCATCTGCAATGAGTGGTCCTGCCATGGCTGTTGCCATCGGCTATGCGCTACATTGTCCGCCGTTGGTGTTGTTTTCACTGATCACTGTTGGCTTTGCATCTAACGCATTAGGCGGTGCAGGCGGACCGCTGGCTGTATTATTTGTAGCCATCTTCGCTTCCGAAATCGGAAAAGCAGTATCTAAGGAAACCAAAATTGATATTCTGGTCACTCCACTTGTCACGATCGGTATAGGTGTTGCCCTGTCCGCATGGTGGGCTCCGGCACTTGGAAGTGCCGCAATGAAAGTGGGAAATATTATTATGTGGGCAACCAACCTGCAGCCGTTCCTGATGGGAATCCTTGTTTCTGTATTTGTGGGTATTGCACTGACACTTCCTATCTCATCTGCGCAATCTGTGCTGCGCTTGGCCTTACCGGACTTGCCGGAGGAGCTGCTGTAGCAGGCTGCTGTGCACAAATGGTAGGTTTCGCAGTAATGTCCTTCCGCGAAAATAAATGGGGTGGTCTTGTTTCTCAGGGAATCGGAACATCCATGCTCCAGATGGGAAATATCGTAAAAAATCCACGCATCTGGATTGCACCGATCCTTACTTCTGCCATCACCGGACCTCTTGCAACCTGTCTGTTCAAACTTCAGATGAACGGTACTCCGGTTTCTTCCGGTATGGGTACCTGTGGTTTCGTAGGACAGATTGGTGTCTACACCGGATGGATGAATGATATCGCCGCAGGAACAAAAACAGCTGTCACAGGCTGGGACTGGGCCGGACTTTTGCTGATTTCCTTTATCCTGCCTGCAATCCTGTGTCCGCTCATCAACATGTTTGCCCGTAAGCTTGGATGGGTGAAAGACGGGGATATGACACTTTCATAAATAAAAGCAGCTGTATTACCTGTCAATTGAAACTGTTACTTCATAAAGTTTTCAGTTAACAGTTTCAATGGTAGCACAGCTGTTTTTTATTTTTCCACTTCCGTATATTGATTTTCCTCCGGATCACGCAAATTGTCATCCACATAATTTTTGTCCCTTAGTATCAAGTTTCCTACAGCCTTTTGGAAATCACCTTTCAGTGATAAGATTTTTATATCCGTACTTCTTCATCCATTTTAAGCAATGCACTCTTAGCCAGCTGATCCGCCTCTTCATTGTAGTGATTGCCTGTATGGGCTGCTATTTTACAAAAAGAAATCTTTATTTTCTTTCCTGCTTCCTGCATATGGGCTGCGTATTTGCTGGTCAGTGGTGTTTTTGCTCTCCATACACCTGTTACCCATTTCTCTACCCCTTCATAATCATAGCGGATTTCCACAGCCGGATATTTGTTTTCTATCGCCCAGTTTACTGCAGTCATAGAACCAAGCATCTCCCCTGCCACATTCCGGATGGCAACTCCTGCAGGATCGCTTCCGCTGCCTGATTTGCGGACTTCCTGTCCGTCCGGTGTAAGGATCACACAGCCAAAAGCATATCTGCCAATACTTTTCTCAAAGCTTCCGTCCACATAGGCAATGACCATATTTTCAGGTACTTCCACGATTCCTGCCGCCTCTTTTGCTTTATCACCGGATACATTTCCTGTTGTCTCCATGTTCAGAAAAGCCAATGCTTCCTCTTTCTCTATAAATCCCCGAAACTCAGCTCCTGAATATCCGCTTACTGCCTTCTGGCACTCCGCCCATGTAGCAAAAAGTCCTGTTTTATGTCCCTTGCGTACTGCATATATTTTCTTCTTTGCCATAAAATCCTCCTGAACAATCAATATTTTGACTCACATTACTTTACTATATTTTGATTAATACTATATAATCTTTCTTTCTATCAGGCAAGTTATACAATGGAAATTTCTCAAAAAAATAACGTGCAGATACATTTTGAAATCGAGATAAACCTTCAAGCCTGAAGTTATCTGTCGACTTCGATGTTTCTGCACGTTTTTTATAATAACAGATATTTTTAATCAATATCCTACCTGTAGCAATCACATAAAATACTGCATTATTCTTTATCTTATAAAGCTTTATAATACAGTTTCACAATATCCTGCTTTCTGGAGGATCTTGGATTTACTGCAATATTTCCGCTCTTCATAGCATCATCTGCCATGGCATCAATCTTGCTTTCAATCTCCTCATCAGAAATCTCTTCTCCCTTCTTTGCCTGGCGGATGGCTGTGGTCAGGTCTTCCGGGATTCCGATATCTTCGTTTAATTCCCTGATGGCATCCACCAACATCAGTGGTTCGAATTCATCCTCATATGCAGGGATCGGACTGATATAATTATAAATCTTCAGATATCTGCCATGATCTGCCAGCGCATTATATTCTGCAATCACAGGGAGAAGAACTGCATTTGCCACTCCATGTGCTACATTAAAGAAAGCACTTACCGGATGACTCATGGCATGGACATTTCCAAGTCTTGCAAAGGAAAAGGCGATTCCTGCAAAAAGAGATCCCGTAAGCATTGCCTCTGCAGCCTCCAGATCTGTACGTCTTGCCACAAAACGGCGGATATTTCCACCGATCAACTCCATTGCTTTCTCTGCCATTGCGTCAGAGAATGGAGAGGCTGCTGTGGAAACATAAGCCTCCTCCGCATGGATAAAAGCATCGATTCCGCAGGCTGCTGCCACAGATGCCGGAGCAGAAGTGAGAAGTTCAGGATCCAGAATCGCATATGCAGGAAGAAGTTCATAACTGAATACAGTCAGCTTATAATCTCTGCTGTGATCAGTGATAACAGAAAATGCCGTAACCTCTGAGCCGGTTCCCGCAGTAGTCGGGATTGCGATCAGCGGAACAATTTTTCCGGGAACCTTATGCGCCCCTTCATATTCTGTAATGCTTCCGCCATATTTAGCCGTGACTCCCACTGCCTTTGCCACATCCATAGGTGATCCTCCACCCAGTGCTACAATGAAATCTGCACCGGATTCCTTATACGCCTCTGTCGCTTTTTCTACTGTGGTAACAGATGGGTTTGCTTCCACATCTGTAAAAATATCCACTTCCATTCCGGCGTCTTTCAGATAATCCGCCGCCTTATCCACAACTCCCATTTTCCGGAGAGTTGGTCCGGAGATCAGCATTGCATGAGAGCCCCCAAGCTTTTTGGCACATTCCGGAAGCTTTGCCAGAGTACCAGCACCGACTGTAATATTCTGAGGAATAAAAAATTCAAATGGATTCATTAATTTCTGCCTCTTTTCCTGTATTTTTTTCAACAATTTTTTCAATATTGCAATGTGCAGGGCATCTACCCTGCACAAATTCAAAACTCTGTTACCCAAAATAATTCCAAGCAATAATTGCCATTGTCGTTTATAGCGTTATGCCATAGAGGAAAGTACCTGTCAATAGCCGCATCGATTACCACAGCAAGCTCTTCATCATCAGCCTCCGGCATAAGACTTGCTGCATCCTCATCAGAGATCAGTTCAATAAGTTTACCAAAGTCTTCTTTATATTTACGTTTACAGATCGCATAAAATACAACTCCAAGTAAGCTCCAGCCGCCTACCATAATCCATTCCTGAAATACCAGACTTCCACCGGAACCCGGAATACAGTAAACCAGAAGCATCAGCCCTGACATGACTACTGCCATAAAGCCTACAAATTTGTAGTAACCTACTTTGTAAGGTCTTGCCATATCCGGTTCCTTTTTACGAAGGATCAGGAAAGAGATAGAGACCATACAGTATGCAAGGCAGCATCCGAAGTTACCTGCATCACAGATCCAGACCATCATTGTTCTTCCTGCAAAAGGAGCCAGCATAGTCAGGGCACCGATCAGATACAGAGAATTAACCGGAGTTTTGTGCTTCGGATGAAGCTTTGCAAAAAACGGAGGAATCATGTAGGATTCTGCCATAGAGTACATGGCACGAGAACCGCCAAGGAGGAAGGAGTTCCATGATGTAATAATACCACACATTCCACCTACAATGATAACCTTGGCCATAACCTTTGTCCCGAAAGCCTTGGCCATGGCATCTGCCGTTACAAGTCCTGTTCCCTGCTGAAACTCAATGATCTCTGCCGGATTCAGGATAAAACCTACTGCAAGAATCACCAGTGAGTAAAATACAACTGCCAGCACAACAGAGAGGATCATCATTTTACCGATTTTTTTCAGCGGAACATTGATTTCCTCTGCTGCCTGTGGGATAACGTCAAAACCAATAAAGAAAAACGGAGTGATAACTGCAACCTTAATAATACTTTTCATTGCTTCGCCAGTACCGTTTCCAACAAACATCTGTCCCTGAAGATTATCCACACTTCCTGTAACCACAGAAGCCACGATCAGAATAATTCCGGCACCGCCGATAATACAGGTAAGAACAGTCTGCAGAACTGCCGCAGTCTTTGCTCCATTAATGTTAATTATCATAATAAGAAAAGCAATCACAATCGCCACGATCAACCAGGATGCATAAACATCAAAGCCTGCAACTGTATAGAGATATCCTTTCAGAAATCCCGGCCACAGATAGGTGATGATTGTGGGAAACGCACATGCCTCAAAGCAGGCAACACTTACATATCCAAGAATGATCGCCCAGGTGCAGATAAAAGAACCTGTAGAGCCCATTGCCCTGTAGCTGAATACATGCTCACCACCACACTGAGGCATGGCTGCTGTAAGCTCTGCGTAAGTCAGACCTACGAAGAAGATCATGATTCCACCGATTGCAAATGCAATAGCTGCACCAAGCACACCACCGGATTCAATCCAGTTACCGGAAGAAACTACCCAGCCCCAGCCGATCATGGCGCCAAATGCAATTACAAGTATGTCCCATGCACCAAGTACTTTGTCAAATTCAGATGTTTTCTGTTCCATAGGTCAGACCTCCTTTTTTCCGTATTTTTTTGCGATCAGGTCTTCCAGATATTCTGCTGTTCCCTGAATTCCCAGAAAATCACTGTTAATAAGAATATCCCTGTTATGTCTGTCACCACGGTTACTTCCTGTCAGTGCCAGATGTCTCTTATGATAACGCTTGTCTTTCTCATCCAGCAGAAGCTTTGCATCCTTTTCCGAGAGATTATGACTTTCCATAATGTTGTGGACGCGAACATCATTAGGTGCATAAATAAATGCTCTCACCAGCTGGATTCCTTCTGTATCTTTCAGAATATAATCTGCAGACCGTCCTATGATCACGCAGGCTTCTTTCTGAGCCAGCTTCCGGATAATCTGCTTCTGTACATGAATGGCGCGGTCTGTCAGATCCGCATATTTGGAAAAGGAACCTCTCACATCACCCTGTGCACCTTTACCTGCGATGGTTCCGCCTTCCTCTACTCTGTCCATAATATCTGTAGGGATGCCTACCTCTTTGATAATCTCATCCACAAGATCACGATCATAAAACTTAATCCCCAGATCCTGTGCAATCTTCTTACCGATGGCATTGCCCTTGGCTCCATATTCGCAGCCAATCGTAATTACCAGATGTTTCATGCTCTTCCCTCTCACACTCAAATTTTTATCAGATTCTCAAACATTCGAAATCCACTGATTTGCTATGTAAATCGCTACTTTCTCATGTTTGGCAGGTCCCAAGTTCAAAAGTCTTATCGTGCAGGCACGAACGACTTTTTGACCTTTTGGCCCTGATATCATAAAAGGGCGCACGAATATAATTCGTGACGCCCTTGTCCTTACTGTATCACTCCGTTGCCAGATTTTTATTTTTCCAGAGATTTAATTGTATCTTCGATGATTGCTACAGCTTTGTCGCACTCTTCTTCTGTAACAATAAGCGGTGGGATCATACGGATGATATGCGCTCCGATAGCTGTGATCAGAAGATGTCTGTCAAGACAACCATGTTTTACATCCACTCCGCCGATAGTATCATCAAATTCCACACCTACCAGAAGTCCCTGATGTCTTACTTCTTTTACATGAGGAAGCTTCTCAAGCTTAGCTGCAAAGTAATCGCCAACCTTCTTTGCATTTCCAGCCAGATCTCTGTCCAGAAGCTCATTCACCTCAGCCAGTGCAGCTGCACAGCTTACCGGATGTCCGCCGAATGTAGTTCCATGGGAACCAGCTGTGAAAGCTTTGGCAACCTCTGCTGTTGCACAGATGGCACCGATCGGCATTCCACCGCCCAGAGCCTTTGCCATAGATACGATATCCGGTTTGATACCATAATTCATATAGGACATAACAGCACCTGTTCTGCACCATCCTGTCTGTACCTCATCGATCAGAAGAAGCATATCGTTCTCATCACAGAATTTACGAAGTCCCTGCATGAATTCCATTGTTGCAGGATGTACGCCACCCTCGCCCTGTACAGGCTCAACCATAATGGCAATTGTGTTCTCTGTACATGCATCCTTGAAAGCCTGAGGTCATTGTACGGTGCATAGGAGAAACCATAAGTCATAGGTCCGAATCCAACCTGGCATCCATTACCCGGCTGACCTGTTGCAGACATGGCACCAAAGGTTCTTCCATGGATCCCATCTTTGCAGTTACGATATGATAACGGTTTGGACCATACTTTTCAATACCATATTTACGGGCCATTTTGATCATTGCCTCGTTAGCCTCTGTACCAGAGTTCTGATAGAAAATCTTGTCCATTCCGATTGTTTCACAGACCTTCTCAGCAAGCAGCGCCTGCGGGATTGTGTATGGATAGTTGAATGTATGCATAATATCATCTAACTGATCCTTTGCAGCAGCTACAACCTTAGGGTTACAGTTTCCTGCGCTGTTTACTGCAATACCAGCATAAAAATCAAGATATGGGGTTTTATTCTCATCATAAATGTACATGCCCTCTGCTGTCTCTGCAAGGAAATCAAATCTCTCATAAGTCTCGATCATGTACTTGTTTACTTTGTCCTTAATGTCCTGAAAAGTTAATCCTGTGTCTTTTAATTTCATAGCTGTGCCCTCCTGCATCCTTAAGATAATAAAAAAAGCAAAGACAAACTGACCCGTATGGTAAGCGCCTTTGCTCAACTTTTTCTGTGTATTATTTTGTACATCCTTACAATATCACTGCCCTTATGATTTGTCAACATGTTTTTTTGAACATTTACATTTTTTTACAGAAAGATCGTTACTGAGAACGGAGTGAACAGTAATGTTCTCCTTATTGTATATCCAATATTTCCTGCATATTCATGCGATATTATAAAGGTTTCTCAACAATTCATAACAACACAGCCTCTTCATGAAATGGCAGACTGACAAACCATTACATACATCCTTTCTTTTCAGATATTCATTTCCTGGTGTATCTTTTTCATTATTTTGTGCATTATATTGTACATTTTACAATCATACTTCGGATAAAATCACCTGCTTCACTACTCAGTTCTACACTATGGTAATCCACCAATCATACAAGGGAGAATCCCGCAAACAGGATTCTCCACCTGCGGCAGACCGCTTCAGCAACAAAACTCCTGATACAACTGCATCAATGATAATCCAGAAAAAAACAGGTACAGCAGGCTTTCTCCTTCCCTGTGTTCCGATAGACATGCTCCTGATCCGTTTCAAACTTAAACACCTGATCTCTGTGGATTTCATACTTCTCACCATGACATTCCAGAGTAAGCACACCCTCCATAACAGCCAGATATTCTCTTGTCTTCTCCCATGGCTGCCACTGATATAAACACCACCCGGTTCCACCTCGATCCGGTACACCTCCACCAGACGGGTATCCTCATAAGGCAGACAGGTCCATACCCTGTACTGTCCTGCTATCTCCTTGGTAGGAACCAGTTCTGCCGGTGTCACCAGACAACAGTCCACTCTCGGCGGCTGTATCAGCTCCTGAAACTCTATCCTCAGACCACTTGTAATCTTCCCCAGCACACCCAGAGAAGGATTGGCAGTCCCTCTCTCAATCTGAGCCAGCATACTCTTACTCACCCCCGTCTGCTCAGACACCTGATCCAGACTCATACTCTTGGATTTCCGAATCCTCTTCAGATTCACCGCCACATTGTTTGATAAATAATCCATATGTCCCCTCCTTCCAAACAACTGTACTATTTCTTTTTTATATCAGCAATATAGAAATCTGTCAATTACATTACTGTTCACTCCGTTCTCAGTAACGTAGCCAAAATTCATTCAAGAACATAAATTTTATAGCAATTATCCAAAACCCGGTTGACAATTTCCTCTCTATAAATGTATAATGTAACCCAAGAAAACATTTGTCCACCCTATTCGGACAATGAATATCCCTATATCAGCCAAATGCCATGACAGGAGGAGTACACAACCCCGGGAAGCACAGAGAGAAAGCGGTCGGTGCGAGCTTTCGTGAACGAATTGTGGAAGTAGCCCCGAGCAGTGAACCAAACCGTATATCCCGTCTGATCCACAAGACTGAACGGACATGCCAAGTAGGCTTCAACGTCAGTTCCACGTTACAGGAACACAGTATATCAGTACTGACAAAGTGCAGAGCCAGACTCTGAATACAGGTGGTACCGCGGAAACATTTTCGCCCTGGGCAAACAAGCCCAGGGCGTTTTTTACTATATTTAGATATCAGGGTCAAAATACCTTTTGACCCTAACATCATTTACATCTGTCACATCAAACCCGCCACCCCCACACTCGGCAGAATCAGCGCAGCGCCATTCTGCCCCACCCTGTATTCGCCAATACACAGCTCGGAAATTTATTTGTTTTCGGGTGCATTTGCAGGAGTCGTAGTAACTCTTAGTGCCTGGAAATCTGCGTTGTTCAGAATCTCACTGTCTGAGCCGCATCCGCGGCGAGTTTGAGATTTTTCTGAACGGTTTTAGCAGATTTTCAGACACTTAGAGTTCCTAGACCCCGAAACCGCACCCGAAAACAAATAAATTTCCGAGCGTCCTATACACATACACAAAGGAGGTTTACCCAAATATGAAACAAATATCCGGCAACAAACTCTTAGTCAAAGCCTTAAAAGAAGAAGGCGTAGAATACCTCTTCGGCTACCCCGGAGCCTGTACCATCGACATCAGTGACGAACTCTACAAACAGGACGACGTCAAAATCATCCTCCCCCGTCACGAACAGGCCCTTGTCCACGAAGCAGACGCCTACGCCAGAACCACCGGCAAAGTCGGCGTATGTCTGGTAACCAGCGGTCCCGGAGCAACCAACCTTGTAACAGGACTTGCAACCGCCAACTATGACAGCGTACCTCTTGTATGCTTCACCGGCCAGGTAGCCCGCCACCTCATCGGCAACGATGCATTTCAGGAAGTAGACATCGTAGGAATCACCAGAAGCATCACCAAATACGGTGTTACTGTCCGCAGACGTGAAGACCTGGGACGTATCATCAAAGAAGCCTTCTACATTGCCCGCACCGGCCGTCCTGGACCTGTCCTTATCGACCTTCCAAAGGACGTAATGGCAGAACTTGGCAGCGCTGAATATCCTAAAAATGTAAACATCCGCGGATACAAACCAAACACAGATGTCCACATCGGCCAGCTCAAACGTGCCATCAAACTTTTAAATAAAGCAAAACGTCCCTTATTCCTTGCAGGCGGCGGTGTAGTAATCTCCCGCGCCCACGAAATCTTCCGGGAAGTAGTAGAAAAAACAAAAGTACCGGTTGTCACAACCGTAATGGGCAAAGGTTCCATTCCTACTGACCATCCGCTTTATATCGGAAACCTCGGCATGCATGGTGCCTATGCAGCAAACATGGCAGTCAGCAACTGCGATGTGCTGTTCTCCATCGGAACCAGATTCAATGACAGAATCACCGGAAAACTTCATGAATTTGCACCACATGCCAGATTATCCACATTGATATTGATACAGCATCCATTTCCCGAAACATTCAGGTGGATATCCCCATTGTTGCTGATGCAAAAGAGGCTATCACCAAAATGAACGAATACGTCCAGGAATGTTCAACGGACAAGTGGCTTAACCTGATCAAAAACTGGAAAGAAGAGCATCCGCTTAAAATGCGTCCAAATGATCTTTTAAGTCCGATGGATATCCTGAAAGAGATCAACGAACAGTTTGAGAACAGTATTATCGTAACAGATGTAGGACAGCATCAGATGCTTGTCTCCCAGTATGCGGAAATCACAGAGGGCAAACAGATGATCATGTCCGGTGGTCTGGGAACAATGGGCTATGGTCTTCCAGGCGGCATCGGAGCCAAAATCGGAAATCCCGCCAGACCTGTCATCGTTATCTCCGGTGACGGCGGTGTGCAGATGAACATTCAGGAGCTTGCAACTGCAGTTCTGGAAGAACTTCCTGTTATCCTGTGCATCTTTAACAATGAATACCTTGGAATGGTACGCCAGTGGCAGAAACTCTTCTACGGTAAACGCTACGCCATGACCAACCTGCGCGCCGGAGCACTTTCCCGCCGCACAGAGGGCATGGAATATCCACAGTACACGCCGGATTTCATCAAACTTGCAGAGAGCTACAGGGCAAAAGGAATCCGTGTCACAAAGAAAGAGGAAATTGCAGCAGCCTTCGAGGAAGCAAAAAAGAACACAAAGGCACCTACAGTAATTGAATTCATCATTGACCCTGAGGAAATGGTTTATCCTATGATCAAACCAGGCGGAACTCTGGAAGATATGATTATGGACTGTTGATCAGGAGGAAAATTATTATGGATAAAGGAATGAAAAAAAGATGGATTTCTCTCTATGTTGAGAACCAGGTGGGTGTTCTGTCCAAAATCTCCGGACTTTTCCGGAAAATGTTATAACCTGGACAGTCTTACAGTAGGAACAACAGAAGACCCTACAGTATCCCGAATGACAATTGCAACTGTCAGTGATGATGAAACTTTTGAGCAGATCAAAAACAGTTGAACCGTATGATCGAGGTTATTAAGGTTATTGATTTCACAGACGTATTTGTCCGCATGAAAGAGATTCTGTATATTAAGGTTTTTAACTGTTCCAAAGAAGATAAGGTTGAACTGTTTCAGATTGCCGAAACCTTCAAGGCAAAGGTCATTGACTATGGCAAAGACAGTCTGCTCCTGGAATTTGTCCAGACAGCAACCAAGAATGACGCAGTAGTGAAACTGATCAAGGAAGAATTTCACAGAATTGAAGTGGTACGTGGAGGAAGTGTAGGAATCGAATCTATCAGTATGATGGAACGATAAAACTTTTTCTGAAATTTTTATAAAGGGAGGATTGTCGCATTATTCTTAATGCTCAGTCCTCCCTTTACTTACGGTTCTTCTGTCTTTTCGTTTTTCATCTGTGCTTTCGCTTTTCGCCCAATCCGTGCATTGCTGTTCATAATACTGGCACGGGTGATCTTATCATTTCCAAATTTCATCCGAATCTCATCCATAGCTGCATCCAGCTTTCTGCGGCGTTCTTTATTTTCTGTATCTTCAAACAGAGACATCTGTTCATAAAGTGCCGTTCTGTAAGGCCTGTCAGCGCCACACCAATTCAGACGTAGCGGCTGTCCTTTCCAGAATTCTTTAAAAAGTCTTGTAGCATTTATATAAATTTCATCTGTAAGATCTGTAGCATTTTCCAGCTTTGTCTGGTGTGAACGGTTTCTGAAATCCAAAGTACGGAAAGTCACAGAAATACAGTTGCATTTCTTATCTTTTCTGCGCATTCTGGTTGCCAGAACATCACACTGCTCCAAAAGTATGGGAAACACCTGCTCTATGGAAGTAATATCATCGTTAAAAGTAGTTTCCACACTGAAACCTTTTGCCTCATCAGGCACTGCTTTTACAGGGGAATCATCAATACCTCTGGCATATTGCCATAGCTGATGTCCCGTTTTTTCCCCAAGCCAGTACTGCACATTGGATGCTCTTTCTCTTGCCAGATCACCGATGGTACGGATCCCCTGATTCAGAAGCTTCTGCTCGGAAGCTTTTCCCAGAAACAGCAGATTACGGATAGGAAGAGGCCACATTTTCTCCGGGATTTCATCCGGGAACAGAGTGTGTACTCTGTCCGGCTTCTGGAAATCTGATGCCATCTTTGCCAAAAGCTTATTGGTAGAAATTCCTACATTTACTGTGAATCCCAGCTCTCTGTGAATCTTGTCTTTCAGCTCATGAGCAGCAGCTACAGGGTCAGGATAGATCAGAGAAGTACCTGTCATATCCAGAAATACCTCATCAATGGAAAAAGATTCCATCACAGGTGCAAAGGAAGCACAGATTGCTTTAAATGCCCGGGAACATTTATCGTATAATTCAAAATCACTGGGAACGATCACCAAATTGGGACATTTCCGAAGAGCCATAGCTACTGGCTCGCCGGTCTGGATCCCGTATTTTTTTGCAGGGATAGATTTGGCAACCACGATACCTGTCCGTTTCTTTGGATTTCCTCCTACACAGGAAGGAATTTCTCTGAGATCCGGCAACCCCTGGCTCACCCTTCTGGCTGATTCCCAGGAAAGAAATGCACTGTTTACATCAATATGAAAAATTAACCGTTCCGTACTTTTCACTGTTCTTCCTCCAATATATGAATTGCGCTCTTCATATCTGATGATTCATTTTACCCTGATCTGCTCTCCAGGGTAAGAACCTCGTTTGTCCAAAAAAGTGTCTTTATTTGCATCATCTTGTCTGAGCTGTTACTGTATTTATATTTGTTTGATTTCACTCTGCTATCAGAGTTTTGAACAACAACGCCGCACTTGCCATACGGCAGTGCGGCGTCTGTATTTCGCTACCGGTCACATTGTTCCCGGTAACTTTTTTTACTTAATTCTGAGGATTCATTTCCTCTCGATATATACTTATCGATTAGTCATAAAGATTAGGAGCAATTTCTTCGCTGTCCATATTTGTGGAATCATACCAGTATCCAGTTCAGCCTCCAGCCATTCATAAGAGAATTCCGGGAATGTCTGATGTTTGAAATTTTTCCATGTTACTCCTTTCTCATGAAGTAACTGTCTACACATAAGCAAACAGTGCTATCGCTGTCATTGATCAGCAATAAGCCCCCGTGTTTTCATATAGTTCCATTATACCTTCTCATTTTCCCGAAGTCAACATAATTTAACATGTATCAGCCGTTTATTTGTGTTGCTTTTTATTTGATTTTTGTTGTATTTCAGTTGTTTTTATTTTGTTTCCTCATTGACATTTAAATCCTCATCTGTCATACTTGAATATAATGAATGTACCATCAAACAGCAGCTTTGCATCTTCCGTAAGGCTCTTATCATATATAGAAACCGCTCTGGAAAGGAGACAAACAATGTATCTTTCTGACATCCACACACATTCTATCGCCAGCGGTCACGGAACCACCTGTACCATCTCTGACATGGCAAAAGCAGCCAGCAAAAAAGGACTGAAACTCCTTGGGATTTCTGACCACGGCCCGGGAACTCTGCTTCCGGAACTTCTTCTTATTTCAGAAGCCTTCCTTTTTATCCCAGAAAAAGATTCGGCATAGATATTCTTTACGGAGTTGAACTAAACATCCTGGACAGTGCAGGACATACCGATCTGTCAGACGAACTATTGAACAACCTGGATTACGCCATCATCAGTATGCATCGGCAGAACTACCGTTCAGCTTCTGTATCTCAGAATACAGAAGCTTACATCAATGCAATAAAACATCCTGCTGTAAAAATACTCGGCCACTGCGACGATACACATTTCCCTGTAGATTATGAAACGCTGGCAAGAGCAGCTTTACGGGAAAATGTTATTTTTGAAATAAACGAAGCTTCCCTCGCACCCGGAGGATATCGGGGAGACACAAGAGCCAATGCAGCCAGAATCCTGTATCTCTGTCAGAAATATCAGCTTCCTGTTATTTTGTCCAGCGACAGCCACGGAAAAGAACATGTTGGAGATTTCACCTATGCCGAAGAATTCGTTCACCAGCTCATGTTTCCGGAAACTCTTATCCTTAACAACCAGCTTCCCAAATTAAAAGTTTTCCTTCAGACACGTTAAAAGAATGTTCCTCAAAGGGACATTCTTTTATTTTATGCATTGTTTTTTGCATTGTGTTATTTTGTTTATTTTCTATAATTTCTTATCAAAAAAGATGACATTTTAGTACATTTTAACTAGCAAAACTCACTTAACCATTTACATATCTCGTGATAGATCAGTCTTACTGTAGGAACTACCGAGGACCCCACAGTATCTCGAATGACTATCGCAACAGTCAGCGATGATGAAACCTTTGAACAGATCAAAAAACAGTTAAACCGCATGATCGAGGTTATCAAGGTAATTGACTTCACAGATGTATTTGTCAGAATGAAAGAAATTCTCTACATCAAGGTTTTCAACTGCTCCAGAGAAGATAAAGCAGAGCTGTTTCAGATTGCAGAAACCTTCAAGGCAAAAGTCATTGACTATGGCAAAGACAGTCTGCTTCTGGAATTTGTCCAGACAGCCACCAAGAATGATGCAGTTGTTAAACTGATCAAGGAAGAATTCCACAGAATTGAAGTGGTACGCGGTGGAAGCGTTGGAATTGAATCCATCAGCATGATGGAACGCTAAATCTCATAATCAATATTTTTACAGGATATAGAAACACCTCTATATCCTGTATTTATTTTCAAACATACTATAAAATATTGCAGTTTTTAATCAAATGTGTTATTGTTTACGGGAGCGTTATTCGAAAGAAAATGCATCTGATTTCCACATCTGACAGTCTGGTGGATAAAGTCATCCACTTCACAGTCTGGTTAAATTTGTGAGGCGACCTGTAAGGCGTCTACACACCGGAAACTTTTACCGGAAGATATTTCTTGTTTCATATCTTTTGTTCTGATGTATATTTTTCATAACGCCTGATCCCCATACTCTAAACTGTCTGAAAAGCAGGGGACGCATTGCGCCGTTTTATCAGACCAAAAGGAGAATTCATATGAACACAACAACAACTACTACAACAGCTGCCGCAAAAAGAAGCAGCACTCTTTACATGGTAGAGCTGGCTATGATGATTGCCATTATTCTGCTCATGTCCTTTACCCCGCTGGGCTACCTTCGTACTCCCGGCTTATCCATCACTCTTCTCACCATCCCGGTAGCTGTAGGAGCTATCATCCTCGGACCGAAAGGTGGTGCTGTATGCGGACTTGCTTTCGGTGCAACCAGCTTCTATATGGCTGTCACAGGAAGTTCAGCTTTCGCTGCCGCACTTTTTAACATTAATCCATTTGGCACTTTTATTGTATGTATCGTGGCACGTGTGCTGGAAGGATGGATCACAGGACTTATTTTCGCAGCATTATATAAATCACCGGCGAAGAAATTTTCCCATTACGTTGCTTCACTGGCATGCCCGTTACTGAATACTTCTTCTTCATGGGCTTTTTATGTCTCTTCTTCTACAACACAGATTACATTCAGGGTATTGTTTCCAGTCTTGGAGTAAGCAATCCTGTTGTCTTCGTTGCTGCTTTTGTGGGAGTTCAGGGACTGATTGAAGCGGGCTTCTGCTTTGTAGTGGGAAGTATTGTTTCCAGGGCTCTTTCTGTGGCACTGAAACGTGCATAATCTTTAAAAGAACAGCCTTTTCCAAAAAACTGACTACATTGTCACCGTAGTCAGGTTTTTTATCTGGCACATTTAAAACAGGATCCTACCTGATTCAATTAATATCTATAGCAATCTCACAAAATAATGCAATCAAGACAGTTCAGCAGAGTGCGAAAGACAAGGAAAATATCTGACGCAGTACTTCACATTCTGATGGGCTGGATTGCTCTCAGTATTTCATAGAATTGCTATCACATAATAAAGGAGATTTTTATGTCATTATTAAAAGAGATTTCTATTACAGAGCTTTCAAATTTACGCATCGGTCATACTTCTGACCATGATGCGAAGACCGGTGTAACTGTTCTTTATTTTCCAAATGGAGCAAAAGCAGGCTGCGATATAAGCGGAGGCGGCCCTGCTTCCAGAGAAACTCCTCTCACCTCTCCTGTCACTGCCGACAATCCCATCAATGCTATTGTCTTGTCCGGAGGTTCTGCTTATGGACTGGCTGCTGCTGACGGTGTGATGAACTATCTGGAATCACAAAATATCGGTTATAACACCGGTGCAGCCCTGGTTCCTCTTGTATGCCAGTCCTGTATCTATGACCTCTCTTACGGAGATCCTAAAATACGTCCAACTGCAAAAATGGGCGAAGAAGCTGCCGTCAGGCATTTGCAGGAACAGATACCAGAACCGGAAATATCGGTGCAGGTACCGGTGCAACTGTGGGAAAACTTTACGGTATGAAACAATCCATGAAGTCAGGTCTTGGTATTGCCGCTGTATCTGTGAAAAATTTCCAGATGGCCGCAATTGTCGTTGTCAATGCACTGGGAGATATCTTCAGTCCACAAAATGGTCAGAAAATTGCAGGGCTGAAAACACCTGACAGAAGCGGGTTTCTGGACAGTGTCCACGAATTATACCGCTTTATGACACCTCATGACCAGTTTACCGGCAATACCACCATCGGAGCTGTAATCACCAATGGGGCATTTTCAAAGGCTGAACTGAATAAAATTGCCTCTATGACCGCTGTGCCTATGCCAGATGCATCAATCCTGTAGCAACTATGCTGACGGTGATTCCATCTATGCTGCCAGCATTGGCAATGTTTCTGTGGATATCAACATGGCTGGAACTCTCGCCGCAGAAGTCATGGCTCAGGCTATCCAGAATGCCATTCATACTTCCCGAATCCCGGATGAAGAATTTTTGAAATATGTATAACAGTCCGCTATAAAAGCGCAGAGAAAAAGTATCATCTCTGCGCTTTTATTCTTCCTGTCTGTCTTCATTTTTCATCTGTGCTCTGGTTTTTCTCCAAGCCAGAGCTGTACATTTGCTTCCCGTTCCCTTGCCAGATCACCAATAGTACGGATTCCCTGATTCAGAAGCTTCTGCTCGTAGGCTTTTCCCAGAAATAACAGGTTACGGACAGGAAGTGGCCACATTTTCTCCGGTATTTCGTCCGGGAACAGCGTGTGTACTCTGTCCGTTTCTTTGGATTTCCTCCCACACAGGAGGGAATCTCCCTGAGATCCGGCAGCCCCTGGCTTACCCTTCTGGCTGACTCCCAGGAAAGAAATGCGCTGTTTACATCAATATGAAAAATTAATCGTTCCATACTTTTCAATATATCTCAATCATATTTGCAGACTTCCAATCATCTTAATCCCCATTATCATCAACACAGGGAAAATCAGTGCCGCAAAGATTCCAAGTTTCAGATTATCATTCAGTGCTCCTGAAATCATCCCCACATAGGTTGGTCCGGATGAACATCCCACATCTCCAGCAAGGGCAAGGAGAGCAAACAAGGCTGTTCCGCCACGCTTTACTGAGGCAGCCGCCATGCTGAAGGTTCCCGGCCACATAATACCTACAGACAGACCGCAAACCGCACATCCAAGGATTCCCAACGCAGGTATCGGGATAAATGCGATCATCAGATAGGAAACCATGCACAGAACTGCACTGTTCTGTTGTAATTTGTTTTCATCCGATGTTATATCCTCCAATCTGAAATTTATTAAGCTGACATCATTCAGACATTGACCTACCAAACTTCTATATCTCCACAGTTCTAATAGATTTCTATCCGTCAATAATGACAGTGTATCACAGATTCTCTCCTTTTTCTTTCATTATCTTTTGAAAATCCCATAAATTTTTATATTATTTTGACTTTTTCCTTATAACAATTCTATAAAATCCAAAAAGTAATACCCCCATCCGATTCCAAATATTTCCCGCAAAAAAAGATGTGCACCATACCATTTCTGACACCATACACATCTCAAAATAAACACTTCTTATCTTCTGTACTCTGCAGTCAGGTCTTTAATAACCTCTCCTGCAATAATCAGCCCGGCGACAGACGGCACAAACGCCACACTGCCCGGAATATCTCTGCGCTCCGTACACTTATGCGCAGCACCCGGAGGACAAATACAATGCGATCTGCAGCTGATTGCCATATCTTCAATCGGTCTGATTGGCTGTTCTTCCGAATAAACAACCTTCAGTTTTTTCACACCACGCTTCTTCAGCTCTCTGCGCATAACCTTCGCCAGCGGGCACACCTTCGTCTTATAGATATCTGCCACCCGAAATGCACTGGCATCCAGCTTATTTCCGGCACCCATACTGCTGATAACAGGAGTCCCTGCCTCTTTTGCACGCATGATCAGTTCAATCTTCGCAGTCACTGTGTCCACAGCATCTACCACATAATCATACTCACTAAAATCGAAATCAGCAGCATTCTCCGGAAGATAAAAACAGTTATGGATTCTCACATCTGCTTTCGGATTAATGTCCAGGATCCTGTCCCGCATCACCTCTGTTTTATATTGACCAACAGTTTTCCTGGTGGCAATAATCTGTCTGTTAAGATTCGTCAGGCATACTTTGTCATCATCGATCAGATCAAAGGCCCCTACGCCGCTTCTGACCAATGCTTCACATACATAACCTCCAACTCCTCCGATTCCAAATACTGCCACACGGGCATTCTCCAGTTTATCCATCGCTTCTTTTCCAAGAAGAAGCTCAGTTCTCGAAAATTGATTCAGCATAATCTCTCCACTTTATCCTGTCCCACTACATTCTCTACCTGCTGTTCCTCTACTGCCTCGTCTCTTATCTGCATATTCTTATTTCCCGTGACATACGCAGCCCTGCATGCCAGGATCAGAAGCACGATAAACAGAAACCAGAGCCAGATTTTTCTTTTATTTTTTATGACTAACCGTTTCATAACCTGCTCCACTATTCTACTGTGCAGACGCGGATCAGGTTTGTTCTTCCCGGAATTCCAAGCGGTACACCACCGGCAAATACAATAGTGTCGCCAACTTTTACAAGTTTATGCTTCTGTGCTGCTTCGATTGCTCTCAGGCAAAGGATCTCAGAACTGTATTCTTCTTTGATCAGCATCGGGTAAACACCCCAGGACAGATTCAGCTGGCGAAGAACTCTCTCAGAGCTTGTACATGCACCGATCAGACATCCTGGTCTGTGTTTGGACATCATATGAGCTGTACTTCCAGATTTTGTCACTGCAAGGATTGCACTGGCCTTCAAGTCGATTGCGGTCAGACAGGTTGCATGTGCGATTGCATTTGTAATATCCGGATTCTCATTTCTGTCTGTTTTCTTAAAGATTGTATTGTAATCAATATTCTGCTCCATATGTTCTGCAATACGGCTCATCATCTGAAGTGCCTGTACCGGATATTTACCGGCTGCGGTTTCTCCTGAAAGCATAGTTGCACTTGTTCCCTGGAAAATCGCATTGGCAACGTCTGTAGCCTCTGCACGGGTTGGTCTCGGATGAGAGATCATGGAGTCAAGCATCTGTGTTGCTGTAATAACCGGTTTTCCTGCTGTGTAAACTTTCTGGATGATTTTCTGCTGGATAACAGGTACATATTCCGGCGGGATCTCAACACCCATGTCACCTCTGGCGATCATGATGCCATCTGCTGCTTCAATAATCTCGTCGATATTGTCAACGCCCTGCTGGTTCTCAATCTTTGCAATGATCTGAATCTCTTCACCGCCGTTTTCTTTCAGGATTTTTCTTACTTCGCGGATATCGTTTGCAGTACGTGTAAAAGATGCTGCAACGAAATCAAATCCTTCCTGGATACCGAAGAGAAGATCATCATGGTCTTTTTTACTGATGAATGGCATCTTCAGGTTTGCACCCGGAACATTGACACCCTTCCTGTCGCCAATCACACCTGCATTAATAACCTTGCAGACAATGTCCTTTCCTGCGATGTCCTGAACCTCCAGGTCTACAAGTCCATCATCAACCAGAATATGTCCGCCCGGCTGCACATCCTTATAAAGCTCTTTATAAGTAATGCTTACGCACTCATTAGTTCCTTCAATATCTTTATTTGTAAATGTAAAAATCTGTCCTTCTTCCAGAGAAACCTTGCCATCCTTGAAGCATCCAAGTCTGATCTCCGGTCCCTTGGTATCAAGAAGTGCTGCAACAGGTCTGTCATATTTCTTGCGAAGTTCTCTCAGTTTCTGGATACGGCCTCTCTGCTCATCGTGAGGTCCATGTGAGAAGTTGAAACGTGCTACGTCCATTCCCTCTCTCACAAGCTGCTCCATAACATCGTCCTTATCAGTAGACGGTCCCATTGTACAGATAATTTTGGTTTTTCTCATTTAATCTTTCCCTCCAAACTGTCAACTCAATTTTATCTATTTTATTCCTGTAAAATAATGTAATAAAATGTTACCTGTTTCTATAAATGAAAACATTAAATCAAATAAAAATTACCATTATTGAGACTATCTGTCAATATAGAATTTCGACTTATTTTTGTTGATATTTGACAAAAAAATAACATACTTTTGTCGCAAATGTCACATATATTTTTGCCGATCCAACAGTTGGAAAATTTTTCACCCATTCTTATCAAAAACCAAAATCTGCATAATCTTCCGGCAGAAATCTGTGGTAAATGATATGGCATCCTTCATCTTTAAAACAATAATAATAAGGATCTGATCCGTCATCAAAGCGGATCATCACATCAAACTCCTCGTTATCCATTGGTTCAGTAATGATTTTATCTGAATAAGAATGGAACAGTTCTTTAATTTCATCTATCGTACATCCATGTCTGCCAACCAGTTCGATCAATGCCTTGATGATTCATTCTCTTTCATATTATTATGTACATATTCGGAAGCTTTTTCCGAAACAGTGAAGCAGAAACGATCTCCTCTGTGTGATACTGCTACTTCACCAAATTTCTCTTCTATATAAGAAGGAAATCTTTTAAAATCTCCATCATGCCTGCAGCATCCGTCTCATTGCCAAAGAAATGATTCAGGGAACTGAGCGGATAATAAAGGCTGATCTTCTCCTTCATATATCCAAGCTTCGCCTGTTCCTCTTTGATCACATCGATCAGACTGGTTTCTAATCTGTTATAGTTCATTTATGTTCCCTCCTGAAAATCTGTCCTTTTGCTTTTTCTGGTTAATATTTTATCAGACATTGCCCGAAAATCAATGCATTTCTTTTTCAATTGTACGCCCGCCAAAACAATTTCAATGTTTTCTTTTTCATACAAAAATAAAGAGCTTGCGAAACTGTCCTTTTTTTCTCCCTCTGGCAAATAACTCTGACTGGATAAAACAAAACAGATAAAACCAACCACTTCGTTGCTTTTTTAACCAAATAACTGCTTAATTCGGTTAAAAAAACAGCGTTCCGAATATTATTTATATCCGAAACGCTGTCATTATTCCAATTATTTCATTATGTATTTAATCCCAGTTCTTACGTCCGTAACGAAGTGTCACATCATAGATTTCCTTCTGGAGTTTCTTTGTAAGATCTCTCTTCTTGATTCTCCACTTCCAGTTCGTACCAACTGTAGATGGTTTATTCATTCGGAATCTGTTGTCCAGTCCCATATAGTCCTGCATTGGGATAACGCAGACACGCGCAGCACTGCGCATGATCAGACTGATGAAACATTTATACAGTTCTTCTTCCGGTGTTGCATGATCACACAGATAATCTCTCGCCAGTTTTCTCTCAGCTGCTGTGATGCTCTTCCACCATCCCACGATAGTTTCATTATCATGGTTCCTGTATATGCCACGCAGTTCTCCGGATAGTTATGTGGCAGATAATCACTGGCACATCCGGAATCTCTGGAGTCAAACGCAAATTCCAGAACCTTCATTCCCGGGAAGCCGCTCTCATATACCAGATGACGTACGGAATCTGTCATATATCCCAGGTCCTCTGCAATAACCTGCTTCCATCCAAGCGCCTGTTCGATCTTACGGAACAGATCAATTCCGGGACCCTTTTCCCAGTGTCCGCCTCTTGCATCTTTATCTCCGTATGGAATAGAGAAATATTCATCAAATCCACGAAAATGATCGATTCGCACAACATCATACAGTCTGAAGCAGTAACTCATTCTGGAAATCCACCACTGATATCCTGTATTTCTGTGATAATCCCAGCGATATAACGGATTTCCCCATAACTGACCGGTTGCAGAAAATCCATCCGGAGGGCATCCTGCTACTGCCAGTGGTACATTATCCTGATCCAGCTGGAACAGCTCCGGATGCGCCCATGCATCAGCACTGTCCATGGCAACATAAATCGGAATATCTCCAATGATCTGGATTCCTTTTGAATTTGCATAGGATTTCAGTTTCATCCACTGCTCATAGAACTTAAACTGCATATACTGCTGGAATTCAATATCAAAATAGAGTTCTTCACGATAATAATCCATGGCATTGTTCCAGCGGAGTCTGATATCCTCAGCCCATTTGGTCCATTCTACACCTTCGAAACGGTCTTTTACTGCCATAAACAGAGCATAATCTGACAGCCACCAGCTGTTCTCTGCTACGAATTTCTGATAGTCAGGATTCTTGCTGATATCACTGTTCTCGTATGCTTTTCTCAGAAGCGGATATCGGCCCTTGTAGATTTTTTCATAATCTACCTCTTCAGGCTTCTTTCCCCAGTTAACTTTCTCGCAGTCTTTCTTATCAAGAACTCCTTCTTCCACAAGTGTATCCAGATCAATAAAATATGGATTACCCGCAAATGTAGAGAAAGACTGATATGGAGAATCTCCATAGCTGGTCGGCCCCAGTGGCAGAATCTGCCAGTAAGTCTGTCCGGCTTCCTTTAACCAGTCTACAAATTCATATGCACTTTTGGAAAAACATCCGATACCATAGTCTGATGGAAGACTGCTGATCGGCATTAATATTCCTGCTGCTCTTTTTCCCATGATTCTTGTCTCCTTCGCCATTCTTCACTTTTACCGCCTATACTTTATCTAGTACATATAAGCAGTTTTTCTATACCTTATGCGCAATTGTTTTTTTTATTATATCTATTTTTTGTGCAAATTGCAATACAACTTTCATGTTATCCATTTTTTCGTGAAAATTACTAATCATTGCTTAGTTCTTTTCGTCATCTTCCATATTAAACACCAATCATTTCCACTCAGAGCATTGTCGTCAAGCGGATATTCGCAATCTGCTTCGCTACGCAGCTCTATACCGAATAACTGCTCCGCATTTCATCAGAAGGAGCTTATTTTTTATCCATATCAAAAGCTTATAATTACAATGCAATATTTTTATTTTACGTTTCATTTCTGATATGATAGGATGTGTTCGGTTAAAAAATAACAAAGTAACACTCCAACTTATCTGTTGAGAAACGTTTATCATTAACTACCATCAGAAAATTTCTTATACAGATATCTTCGACATCTTAAGCTATACACATCAAAGACAAAGAAAGAGGTAAGAAAATGGAAGACAACAAATTATGTCTGGAAAAGCAGCCTTTAAATCAGGAAATGCTTGACAAAATCGATGCTTACTGGCGTGCAGCTAACTATCTGTCTGCCGGACAGCTCTATCTTCTTGACAATCCGCTTCTGAGAGAGCCATTAACTATGGATCAGATCAAGAAAAAAATTGTTGGTCATTGGGGAACTGTACCGGGACAGAACTTCGTTTATGCACACTGCAACCGTGTCATCAAACGTTATGACCTTGATATGATCCTGCTTTCCGGTCCTGGACATGGCGGAAACTTCATGATTGCCAACACCTATCTGGAAGGTTCTTACAGCGAAGTTTATCCTAACATCAGCCAGGATGAGGAAGGTATGAAGAAAATGTTCAAACAGTTCTCCTTCCCGTGCGGAGTCCCAAGCCACTGCGCACCGGAAACACCTGGTTCCATTAATGAAGGTGGCGAGCTTGGTTACTCCATCGCTCATGCTTTCGGAGCTGTATTTGACAACCCGGATCTGATTGCAACTACTGTTGTAGGTGATGGTGAAGCTGAGACTGGTCCTCTGGCGACATCCTGGCAGTCCAACAAATTCCTGAACCCGATTACAGACGGTGCTGTACTTCCTATTCTTCACTTAAATGGATATAAGATCAGCAACCCGACTATCTTCTCCCGTCTTTCTCATGAAGAACTTGAATGCTTCTTCAAGGGCTGTGGCTGGAAACCATATTTCGTTGAAGGTGACGACCCAATGACAATGCACAAGAAGATGGCTGAAACAATGGACACAGTGATCGAAGAAATCAAAGCGATCCAGAAGAACGCCCGTGAGAACAATAATCCGGAACGTCCGGTATGGCCAATGATCATCCTTCGTACTCCTAAGGGATGGACAGGTCCTAAGGTTGTTGACGGACTTCAGATTGAAGGTTCTTTCCGTGCTCATCAGGTTCCGATCACTATGGAAAAACCGGAACATCTTGAACTTCTGAAGGAGTGGCTGGAAAGCTATCGTCCTCAGGAACTGTTTGATAAAAACGGACGCCTGATCCCGGAACTGGCTGAACTGGCTCCTAAGGGAAATGCACGTCTCGGTGCCAACCCACATGCAAATGGCGGACTTCTTCTGAAAGATCTTCGTCTTCCGGACTTCCGCGATTACGGTATTGAAGTACAGCCTGGCAAAACAAAAGCTCAGGATATGATCGAACTTGGCGGATACATCCGCGACATCTTCAAACTGAATGAAGAAAACAAGAACTTCCGTATCTTTGGACCAGATGAAAGCATGTCCAACCGTCTGTACAAAGTATTTGAATATCAGAAACGTGACTGGAACGCAGAAATGCTTGATACTGATGACTGCCTCGCAAGAGACGGACGTATTATGGACAGTATGCTCAGTGAGCATATGTGTGAAGGATGGCTGGAAGGTTACCTGTTAACAGGTCGTCATGGCTTCTTCGCAAGCTATGAAGCTTTCATCCGTATCGTTGACTCCATGGCAGCCCAGCATGCAAAATGGCTGAAAGTTTGCAATCAGCTTTCCTGGAGACAGCCCATCGCATCCCTGAACTTCATCCTGACATCCAACGTATGGCAGCAGGACCACAACGGATTTACTCATCAGGATCCTGGATTCCTGGATCACATTGCCAATAAGAAAGCAGACGTAGTTCGTATGTACTTACCACCGGACGCTAACTGCTTACTCTCCTGCTTCGATCACTGCATCAAGAGTAAGAACTATGTCAATGCAATTGTAGCTTCCAAGCATCCAAGCTGCCAGTGGCTGACCATGGAGCAGGCTGTTAAGCACTGCACACAGGGTATCGGTATCTGGGAGTGGGCAAGCAATGACTGTGGTGAAGAACCAGATGTTGTTATGGCCTGCTGCGGTGATACACCTACACTTGAGATCATGGCTGCAGTTACTATCCTTCGTGATGAAATGCCGGAACTTAAGATCCGTGTTGTTAACGTTGTCGACCTGTTCAAACTGGAATCTGACCACAAACATCCACACGGCTTAAGTGACGCAGAATATGATGCAATCTTCACAAAAGATAAACCTGTCATCTTTGCATTCCATGGATATCCAACACTGATCCATGAGCTTACTTATGAGCGTCACAACCACAATATCTCTGTTCACGGATATCAGGAAGAAGGTACTATTACTACACCATTCGATATGCGTGTACAGAACCAGATTGACCGTTTCAATCTTGTAAAGGATGCCATCATGCATCTTCCACAGCTTGGAAACAAAGGTTCCTTCTTAATCCAGAAGATGAATGACAAGCTTGTTGAGCACAAACAGTATATTGCTGAATATGGCCAGGATCTGGAAGAGATTCGAAACTGGGAGTGGCATAAATAAATCCGTCTAACAGATGATAAATTCCTTATAAATATAATAAGTCATCAGGATTCACATCATGTGGATTTCCTGATGACTTTTCTATTTCAGCGGTTCTGTTCTTTCCGTTCTGCCAAAAACTTCTGGAATGCTTTAGATGCAATACTTTGAGGATATTCTGTATCATGGATCAGAATAATGCTTCTCTCCGGAAGTGTTTCATTTACATCTATCTCAAAAACCTTTCCGGATTCCAGATCATCTCCGGCAAATTCTTCTGGCAGGAATCCGATTCCCATATTATACCGTACTGCCGGGAGAATCATATCTGTAGTCGCCAGCTCTACATCCGGCGAAAACTGCAGTCCATTTTTTGAAAAATACTCATTCAAAAATCTCCTGCTGATTGCCTCGGAAGTCAGGCTGATCCATGGATAGCTGAAAGTTCCTCCAACGAAGTCTTCCTCCCCTTCAGCTCCGCAAAACGACTGCCTCCGATCAGAATTTCCCTATACTTTCGCACTACTTTCATTTTCAGTGGCTCTGCTAACTGTAAAGAAGCAGATACAACTGCAAGATCTACTTTACCCTCTTTTAAGGCATTTACAGAATCTGTAGTGCTGTTATTAAGAATTTTAAAATGCACATTCGGGTATTGAATATTAAAGTCTCTGACTGCCTCGAACAAATAACAGTGCAATGCTGTCTCTGTTGCACTGATATAAATGGTCCCGTTCTCAAGGCTGATCAGATTATTAAGATTATCCTCGGCTTTGAAAAACTGAGCACAGCCTGCTGCTACATACTGATAGAAAATCTTTCCCTCAGGAGTCAGTTTCATGCCACTTTTGCTTCTGGTAAACAGTCTGCACCCTAATATATTTTCCAGATTATGTATCGTCCTGGTCACAGCCGGCTGGCTGGTCTTTAATACTGATGCTGCCTTTGTCAGATTCTCATATTTTGACACATAATAAAAAACTTTATAATATTCAAAATTTGCGTTCATTCTGTTCTCCGTCTTTCATTGTCTTATGTACAGTAACATATTTTACGCGCCTATTCTATCACAATTCTTTTTTCTGTACAATCTGATATATCCAGAGTGTGTATTACTGTTTACTTCGTTATGTTACTGTTCACTCCGTTCACAGTAACGTATCCAAAATTCATTCCAGATTGCCTGCGGCAATGGAATTTTGGCTTGTATGTCTCGGGATTTTGGCATATTCATGCCAAAACACCTCGCGGGATAGTGGAATGTGAACAGTAACACGTGTGTTACTATTATCAAAAATAATCTCGTTTTCTTCATTGCGTTTTTTTGCACAATACAATATAATAATTTCAGAGTTTATTTATGCAAAAAGACGAAAGGATGTACATATGAAACACAAAAAAGACTGGTATAAAGATCTGGTGATCTACCAGATTTACCCAAGAAGTTTTAAAGATGGCAACAATGATGGAATCGGTGATCTGAAGGGAATGATTGAGAAGCTAGATTATCTGAAGGAGCTTGGCATCAATGCAGTATGGATGTCTCCTGTCTATGCTTCTCCGAATGTGGATAACGGTTACGATATTTCTGATTACTTCGCGATCATGGAAGAATTTGGAACTATGGAAGACTGGGATGCTTTCCGCGACGGTGCGCATGAACGAGGCATCGCCATTATCATGGATCTGGTCCTGAACCATTCTTCAGATAAACATAAATGGTTCCGGGAATCAAAGAAATCCCGCAATAATCCTTACAGTGATTACTATATCTGGCGTGATCCTGCACCGGACGGAGGCGCACCCAACTGCTGGATGTCTGTATTTGGCGGAAGCGCCTGGGAATATGTTCCGGAACGTGGACAATACTATCTCCATTTCTTTGCCAAAGAACAGCCGGATCTGAACTGGGATAATCCGGAAACTAAAGAGAAAATTTTTGATATTATCCGTTTCTGGAATGAGAAAGGTGTTGACGGATATCGCATTGATGCCATCAGTTATCTTGACAAAGGACTGGACGGACGTGCAGATATGAATGAACCCATTGGTACTGTAGCGTGTGTAAATCTGGAGGGAACCCACCGCTACATCCGTGAAATGGTTGCAGAAACAATGACTCCCGACAATCTGATGAGTGTAGGAGAAGTTAATATCAACAATGAACAGGATGCCATCAACTATTCCAGCGCAGCAAGCAAAGAATTTAACATGGCTATTCCATTTGTTCCTCCGATTGTTGAAATCCAGACATGGTCACCAGAGAAAATGAAACGTGATCTTAAGAAAGATTATGAAATCCTGAAAAAAGATGGATGGTGGGCAAGATTTTTAAGTAATCACGACAAACCGCGTCAGGTTTCCCTCTACGGAATGATAGAGAATTCTGGTCAGAATCTGCCAAAATGCTGGCATGTTATCTGCACACGCTTCCTGGTACCCCCTTTGTTTTCCAGGGCGAAGAATTTGGAATGACCAATGTTGCCTTCCCATCTATCGATGATTACAATGACATTGATACCCGCAATTATTATAAAACCATGATCGAACAGGGAGCTTCTCCTGAAGAAGCACTGGCAGAATCCAGAAGTATCAGCCGTGATAATGCAAGAACGCCTATGCAGTGGAACGACAGCCCAAACGGCGGATTTTCTGAGCATACTCCGTGGCTGGGTGTCAATCCAAACTACAAACTCATTAACGCAGAAAGCCAGATGAATGATGACGCTTCTGTTTTCAGATTCTACCAGAATCTCATCGCACTACGCAAAAAACACCCGATAATGGCTCATGGAGATTTCAAACTCTGCTGCCCGGAAGAGGGACCGATTATTGCCTACACCAGAAGCTGGCAAAACGAGACATGGCTGGCAGTGCATAATTTCTCTGCATCCATGCAGAAATTCCATTATGGCGCTGAAGATATTGAATTACCGTGCAACACTCCCGTAATCATTTCCAATTACGGAGAAAATGAAGTTGAATACGGAATTGGAACACTTGTACTCAAACCTTACGAAACTGTTGTGTTCCAGTTACATTAAGCAACTTCATCAATACAGACAGTAAAAAGCAGAACCATTGGACAACTATCCCTCAATGGTTCTGCTGCTTCTACAGCACATCATCCTCTACACCCTCTAGTCAAACGGATATTCGCAATCCGCTTCGCTACTTGCTCATAACCAAGTCAGCTTTCTTAACTCCCGTCAAAGAGATTTCTATTTTATCTGTATTTGTCTTCCGGAATATAATAAACTTCCTTTCCTGCCTTTCTCAGATTATCTGCAATCTTATCCAAATTAATTCCTGTAAATCTTGGTATTGCTGCTTCCAACAGGTAAAGCGGTCTCTTTTGTGGAAATTTTTGTTCTATTTCCTTTGAAATCTGAATAATGTTTCCCTGACTTAGAACATAGTCAGTAAATCTTGTGTTCCATACATTTTTCAGGTTATTGACTGGCAGACGTTTCAGAGAGCTGGTGCAGCCGCCCGGGGTAAATAGTAAGATATCACATTCTTTATGTGCAAGATTCCTGATTTCCTGTATAAAATAGGGTTCTTGAATTTCAGATGGTTTGACTGCATGCATATTTCTGTTTGTATTTATTTTTTTACATAACGATTCCTCTGATTCCATACTTTCCAAACTATGAGACTTCTTTTCATTTAACTCATCAATTTCAATATTCCATCTGTCAAAAATCATTTTCAATTCTTCTAATGGTGTAGCCAGTCTTTTTACAAGTGGTCCTCTGTACAGAATTTCCACTGGTACTTTACATTGAATTTTCTTTTTTTCTCTTTGAAAATCCCACATTGTCAGAACTTCCATACAGGAAGAATATATAATCACTCCTCTAATTCCTTCTGTATTTGCTGCCAGCTCTACTGCCTCCCATATTTTCTTTCCCTGTTTTCCCAGACTGTACTCTACAGAAGATATTTGACAAAGAAATAAACGATCCAATGAATTGATTCTTGCCGCTGAATCATACAGGCCTATCAGACATGCAGGAGTACCGGCTGCTACAAGTGCGATTCCCGGGACTTCAGAATTTTTTCCGGTAGCGTTTCCATTGAACAGGTATCCTCATCCAATGTTCTCTCAATTTCAAAACCTCTCATAATTTATCCAATTTCCTGCTCAGTTCCATACCAAATTTTTCTATCTCATCTACATTTAATGGAATGGGAAGTACTTCCTCTGCTTTATTTTGTGATCTGCTTACGCTTCTCTCATCTGTCCTGCAAATATCTTCTGAAAGTCTGCAAAACGCTTTCCAATTTTCACTGTCTGGAGCTGACATATTTTGAGTATAAATCTCTTTTCTGAAATCAGCCAGCTTCAGTTCTTTACTTTCTCTGACAATTGCTGACATTCTTCCTTTGACTCGGTTTGTAAACTCCTCTGCTATACATTCTTCTTCCTGCTCGCGAATATGATTAAATACAAAGCCTCCCAGCAGATTCCTTTCATCTGAATAGTTCACAACACCCTTTAATATATTATTCGCAGCATATAAAGACATAAAATCCGCAGAAGATACAATATAAACTCTATCTACATATCTCTGTCTCATTGGCACGGAAAATCCGCCACATACCACATCTCCCAGAACATCATAAATAACTACGTCCCAGTCTTCCTCAAATACTCCCAGGCGTTCCAGTTCTTTCATAGCAGTAATAATTCCCATACCGGCACATCCATTTCCCGCTTCCGGACCACCGGATTCCACACACCAGACACCGGATTCTGATCTGTACACCAGATCCTCTCTCTCCGGATAATCTTTTTCTTCAAGTACCTCAAGAACTGTTTTTATCCGTTCTTTACACAAAAGTCTGGTAGAATCTGCCTTGGGGTCACATCCTATATGCAGAACCTTTTTCCCCTGCATAGCCAGTAATGCAGATACATTAGAAGCAATCGTTGATTTCCCAATCCCACCTTTACCATAAAAAGCAACTCTTCTGGTTTTCATTGTTCTGCTACCACACAAACCTTTCTTCCAACTTCTGGAATATATACAATTCGGGTTTTTACCTGATAAGTTCCTCAAGTTTCTTTTCTGTAATAATTTCTTCTGTCTTTCCTACTTTCAATGTTCCATCCCTGCCAAGAATAGCTGTTTTTCCGCCTATCATCATTGCATGATCTGGCATATGGGTTGTCATAATAACCGTATAGTCTTTCTTAGAAAGATTTTTTATCTTATGGACCATACGGAGCTGATTTCCATAATCAAGATGATTGGTCGGTTCATCAAACATAATAATCTCCGGCTGCTGTGCAATAGCACGTCCGATCAGTGCCTGCTGTCGTTCTCCGCCGCTGATCTGTGTATATGCTTTATCAGCAAGCTTTTCAATTCCCAGTTCCCGTATAACTTCATCCACGATCGCATAGTCATTTTCCGATGGCTTTTCCAGCATTCCCAGATGCGGAGCCCTTCCCATTACTATAAAATCTCTCACTGAATAGTCATATACCGGAGCATGGTTCTGCGGTACATAACCAATCAGCTGTGCAGCTTTTTTCAGACTCATATCATGAATAGAGGCTCCATTTACCAGAATCTTTCCGGAATAAGGTTCCAAAATATTTGCCAGACAATTTAAAAGCGTTGATTTTCCTGCACCATTGGCGCCAAGAATTGTGAGAATTTCTCCCTTTTCCATCTGGAGATTTACATTATGAAAAATAGGTTTTGCATTTTTACTATATCGAAATGATAAATCCTGTACATCTAATATCATGATAATTTCATCCTTTGTCTGGCAAGTATAATAATATAAAATGGTGCACCAATAATTCCTGTCAGAATACTCAGCGGAAGTTCTACACTTGTCAAAGCTCTTGCCAGAGTATCAATGACTACCATAAAAATAGCTCCCATTAAAATACTGGCGGGAATCACTTTCGTATTATCCGGACCTGTAAGCATTCGTGCAAAATGCGGAATCACAAGTCCGATCCATCCAATCGTTCCACTGATACATACTGCAGATGCAGTCAGTAATGTCGCACAGATTATAATAAAGTTTCGAACAACTGTAACTGAAACGCCCAATGTCTTTGCTTCTCTGTCTCCCAGTGAAAGAATATTAATCCTCCATCTGAGGAGAAAAATAATCACTGATGCTGCAACAATCACCGGTTCTACAGTAAACAAATCTTTTGGCAATACCTTTGTCAGACTGCCCAGCTGCCAATAAGTAATAGACTGCAGTTCTGTCTCCGGATCTGCAACATATTTGATGATTCCCATTACAGAATCCATGATCCCTTTGACAATGATTCCTGACAATACCAGCATCGTCATATTCGTATTCTTTATCAGGCGTGGAATAAATAAAGTAAGTCCAACTGCCAAAATCCCCGCCACAAATGCCATTGCCTGCACACCAAATGAATTTAAATGTAACAAAATTGCCACTGATGCACCTACACATGCACCAGAAGAAACACCCAGGAGATCCGGCGCAACCAGCGGATTCTTAAATACTCCCTGATAAGCAGCTCCTGATAAGGATAATGCACTGCCAACTAACACTGCTCCTATAATACGCGGAAGGCGTAGTGTAAATACTACGCCTTCTGCCGTGTTGCTCCATGTCTTTGTCACATTTACAAATCGGGATGCAAGTATCTTGGTCACTTCCGGAACAGAAACGCTGTATTGTCCTGCACACAACGCAGTGACAAATGTAGCTGCCAACAGTATGATCAGTCCGGTAATCAGTATTCCATACTCTGCTTTTTTATGTTTTTTGTTATCCTTCAATGTAATTGTCTCTTTTCTGTTTATTTATTTAAATCCAGTCTCAAAAGGCTGTCCAACTGCTCATCACTGAGCTCATATCCATAATAATCTTTTATAGAAATCGCTGATTTCTGTTCTGATATCATAATCAGAAAAGATTTCCGGCTGTACAATGGATGCTGTCCATTTCATATAAAGTGGTTTTTCAAATGCATTTGGCGGAGCCAGCGGTATAATCCACATGGAACTTTATAAACCTTATGGTTTTTAACAGCACTCACGTTACTCCAATCCTGTCCTTCCAGTTTGTTCTCATAGAAATCTTCCGGAGTTACATCATCGAAATTACTGATAAAAATAATCTCCGGATCATATTCTAGGATTGTTTCCATTGAAGGTTCTGTAATGTCTTCAGGAAGTGTGAAATTCTGTCCACCTTCAAGTGTTGTAATATAAGTATTAATCCCACCTGTATAACAGGTCATCTCATGTACATTCTGGAAATGAAGAACTCTTGGCATTTCATCCTCTGATAAAGCAGCAACCTCATCTGCCTTGCTGTTGAAATAATCCATAGTTTCATCATACCAGTCTGTTGCCTGTTTTGCACGATCCTCACAGTTTAATGCATCTCCCAGCATAGTAACCAGATTTTTCAGGCCGTCCATATCTTTTGCAGAAGACACAAGTACACATGGAATTCCCAATGCCTTTAACTGCTCTGCCTGTCAGTCTCTGAATCCCAGTTCAGTACTAAATCCACATCTGCATCTGCAAGAGCTTCTACATTTACTGAAAAGTCATCATTTACCATTGTAGTATCTACATCTTCCAGTTCCGGAGCCAGATCTTTCAAAATAGACATTTCCCATCCTGAATATGCTGCCGGTGGAATAGATACCATATTCTCTGCATTTCCCTGTAATGCATAAACCATATTTGGCAGAACCATTGCTGGAACTGCAATTCTCTTCGGATGTGCAGGCACTTCTACTTCTGCTCCGGTGGCGTCTACAACTGTTCTGGTTTCCTCCTCTCCAGATGTTTTGTCAGCTGCAAATACGCTGATTCCTGTAAGCGAGGAAACAGCTACTGCTGTCGACAGTAACATGGCAAGAAACTTTGATCTTTTTTTCATTCCTTATCTCCTTATCTGTAAAATAAAAAAGCACCCTTTTCATCACAAAAAAGGGCGCAAAAAACTTATCTGCAGCTCACCCTTTTTAATGACTCGTTAAATCGGGGTTCCGGCAAAATATCCAAGTATCCTGGCTTGACTTCTTCACATTCATATACTTCCCGGAAATCCCAGTGTATTTTTATGAATGCTCCATCCTACAGTGGCGGCACCGCTCCGGCATTTGACCGGATTCCATAAAATATTCTGCTTTAATTGTCTGTTCTACTATATCATGCAGATTAATCGATTACAAGAAACATTTCTTACTTTAATTTAATATAATTTCTATTGCCAGCAATCAATTTTTCTGATAGCATAATTCACAGAAAGGAAGTTTTTATCTATGACATTGCAAAATCTGAAATATATGCTGGAAATTTCCAACAGTCATTCATTTTCCAAAGCAGCAAAAATCTCTTTGTTTCTCAGTCTACACTTTCTGCTGCTGTAAAAGAGCTGGAATCTGATCTGGGTATTACTATTTTTAAACGGACAAATCGTGGCGTTTCCCTTACCTACGATGGAGAAGACTTTATTAAATATGCCAAAGAAATTGTAGAACAGTCTCAGTATCTTGAGCAGCGCTACCATGCAAGGAAATCGCTGCCTATGCGTTTTTCAGTATCCTGTCAGCATCTTCCATCTGCAGTGCGGGCCTTTACTAGCTTTTTAGCAGAAATTAACTCTCCAACCTATGATATTGCAATCCGCGAATGCGATACTAATTCAGTTATCCATGACGTAGCAGGAAGAAAAAGTGAACTGGGAGTTGTAGCAATACACGAACCTCATATGCGCAGCATGCAGACTTTATTTTCTTCTTATGATATTGAATTTCATGAAATTAAAAGTGTCAAAAATTATGTGTTTCTCCGTTTTGGTCATCCACTGGCTTCTCTTCCTGTCCTTTCTATAAAGGATCTGGAAAAATATCCTTTCGTTACTTACGACCAAGAATTGGAAACTTCCCATTTCTCAGAAGAACCGCTGTTTTACAAGCTTTTAAATAAAAATGTCCATGTCAGTGACCGCTGCACAAAGATTGCCCTTGTTCGAAAAACAGACTGTTTCAGTATTGGTCCGGATCTTCCTAACAGTAACGCAGATGCATTTCATAAGGGGATGGGAAATATTATCGCAAAGTCTCTGGAAAATGATATCGGACTGCTTCATATTGGTTACCTGACTATTGCTCAAATACCTTTAAGTAGTCTTGGTCAGTTATACCTGGAATATCTCTCAAAGGATATTGATACTCTGGAAATTCTTGGCACATCCATGGAAGATCATTAAAAATATTCTCCTCTTTGTACGAGATGGAATAATCTTATATAAATCAAGCCTTCAAAAACATGATTCCAGAGTATACCTCTTGTCAGGAGGATGCTCTGGAATTCCTTTATTTGACTACCATTACTTTGCATTTCTTTTTGTAAAATGCAATACCGTACTTCAAAATATGCTCTACTCCCTCTTCCAGCAGTTGCTCCTCGTATCGTCTGTCTTCTATCTGTTTTAATGCGTCTTCACTGACAGCTTCCAGATTCCCTGTTTCGGCATATTTTATTTCTATAATGATTCCAGTTTCCTGATCTTCTGTTTCTATCAAAATATCACTGTATCCATCACCCGATTCTTTATTTGATGACACACTCCAGTTCTGCTGAAATCCAAGAATTCCAAGTAAAATCCCATGATAAAAATTCTCTTTCATCTGTTTTTTTACAAAGGTATCCCGAATACTGATGGTCCTTTTCAGATAATTGTTCAAACTTTGTTCTACCACTTCGGAATTTCCATCTTTTAGTGCATTACAGAATTTTTCAAGTGCTTCTCCATTCTCAGAAACAGTTTTCTTAAAATATTCCATAATCTGTGTCAGAAAAATATTACGTATTTCCATATTAGGAATGGTAAGCATGAACGTATTTGCATCTTTTCTTTCAGTCTGTGTGAGATATCCCGTAGTAAAAAGAACACTCCATAGGTTTTCAATCGAAGCATACATATCCTGATATGTCAGTTCCTGATGAATCTCCTTTACAATTGTTTCTCCTGCTATCAGTTTCTCAATTTCCTTTCTGACCGTTCCCTTATCAGTCTCCTGAATAAAGCGTTTCACCGCTTCATTACTGCTAGTATTAGACCAGTAATTCTGTGGCTGCGCCATATTGTTTATACGCAATTCATCACAATAATTTATCACATCCCAGGGACAGTAAACCTCTACATTTCCAAACCGATATCCGTCATACCACATTTTTATTTCATCATAATGCTCAGAAAGTTCATAATATTCCAATATATTCTTTACGTCACTGTCCGTAAATCCAAAATATTCATCAAACTGTACATCTGCCACTGACAAAACTTCAGATTATTTAATCCTGTAAAAATACTCTCCTTTGAGATACGCATGCAGCCTGTAAGCACAGCAAACTTCAGACTGTCATTTGTTTTTAATGCATTTTCAAACAAGTTACGGATCAGCAGAGTCATTGAATTGTAATATCCTAATTCAAATGCTTTCGCCAGAGGCACATCATATTCATCAATCAATAAGATAACTTTCTGACCATGATGTTTCTCCAGAAGTTCTGACAGAATCCTCAGACTACTACACAGAACAGATTCCTTCATATCCGGCAGAAGCAATGATTTGAACGCATCCTTATCATATTTTGTCAAACGTTCACTTTCCAGTAAATACTGGAATCTACGCGCCTCACCATTTACAATCTGTATTGCCATATCACAGGCTTTTTCATAAGTTTGCGCGCTGATACTCTTCAGGGAAATAAAAATCACAGGGAACTTTCCCATGTATTGTTCGCAAAGATAAACTTCTCTGGAAATTCTTGTTCCTTTAAAGCAGTTCTTATCACCGTTTAATTCAAAGAATGCTTTCAGCATACTCATATTCAGTGTTTTACCAAATCTTCTCGGACGTGTAAACAGATTCACCTCCGCCCAATTATCCAGAAGTTCTTTGATAATCATCGTTTTGTCTACATAGTAGAAATCTTCCGCCTGAAGCTTTGCAAAATTTTCTATTCCTATTGGAAGTTTTTTTTTGACTGAATTCAATACATGATCCTCCCTTTTGTCTCGGTTCTATATACATATTATACATTGTATTTTATGTTAATCTCTATTTTCCATACTTATGTTGCTATATGTTAACAGATATAAATGAGTTGTGGATTAGATATTTGTTATTGTCAGAGCAATTCCATTATATACAACATTTTATATTGTTTCAATATATCTCATGTTACTCTTTATCGGAAGTATTCTTGTCAAAATAGCAGAAGACGCTGAGTTTCAATACACCTCATGTTACTCTTTATCTTCTTCTGCATCTTGTTTCTCCTTTCTCCTTCCTGGTTTCAATACATCTCATGTTACTCTTTATCGGTGCAAGGGGCCGCGGAAATGCCCTGGCTCATTAGTTTCAATACATCTCATGTTACTCTTTATCTACAGCAGATGGTCGCTGATGCGGACGAAGTGACGTTTCAATACATCTCATGTTACTCTTTATCTCACAGCGCATGAACCGGATTATCCGATACTTAAGTTTCAATACATCTCATGTTACTCTTTATCACTGGCGAGGATTTAAGAGATTATATCGGTGGGAAGTTTCAATACATCTCATGTTACTCTTTATCGTATCTATGGCAAAACAGAGCGGCATTGGATCACGTTTCAATACATCTCATGTTACTCTTTATCTCCGGCATGGTTGTATTTCGTAAGTTTGAAGGGAGTTTCAATACATCTCATGTTACTCTTTGTCAATCAAATAGAATAGGGCAGTAACCATTTACATCATGTTTCAATACATCTCATGTTACTCTTTATCTGCGTCTGCCGAACGGATTACAGTATTGTATCCGAAGTTTCAATACATCTCATGTTACTCTTTATCTAGCAGCACCTCTGGCTACTATTAAATATTGTTTAGTTTCAATACATCTCATGTTACTCTTTATCAGTAATGGCGGGCACACAAGGAACCTTCCGCACCAGTTTCAATACATCTCATGTTACTCTTTATCTGATTTTGAGGGGCTTGGACAGTCTGTACAGAGTACGTTTCAATACATCTCATGTTACTCTTTATCGCCCCTCGTCCGGTCTTGAGAAATGCAGCCAAGATCGTTTCAATACATCTCATGTTACTCTTTATCTAATTGCGCTGCAATTAGTCCTGGATGTTTGATCGTTTCAATACATCTCATGTTACTCTTTATCGTTGCCTATCAGACATGTAAAAGACTTCGACATGGAGTTTCAATACATCTCATGTTACTCTTTATCTAAATGCCGGTTCATCTTCGTTATAGAGTGCCGGACGTTTCAATACATCTCATGTTACTCTTTATCATGTCAGATGAAGAAATAAAAAACAGTACACGGAGTTTCAATACATCTCATGTTACTCTTTATCTAAACAGACAAATAAGGACGAATGATTCAGGGGAGTTTCAATACATCTCATGTTACTCTTTATCAGGAATAATTCCTATTATCCCATGTACGAACCCTGGTTTCAATACATCTCATGTTACTCTTTATCTCTGACGGATATTGGAAAATACCGTATGACTTATGAGTTTCAATACATCTCATGTTACTCTTTATCCGAAAGATCGTTTCGGCCTGGTAAATGTTATCACGTTTCAATACATCTCATGTTACTCTTTATCATAAAGGCCTCTAATGAGTTCGTTAAAATGGCAAAGTTTCAATACATCTCATGTTACTCTTTATCAACATTCTGGACGTATATGAATACCTTGGAGCAGCGTTTCAATACATCTCATGTTACTCTTTATCGAAGGGACGTTGGAACTTGAACTTGAGGATGATGCGTTTCAATACATCTCATGTTACTCTTTATCTCACAGCGGCAACCGGACAGAAGATTACAGTGGTGTTTCAATACATCTCATGTTACTCTTTATCGGCAAAGAACTGGGCTATGGATCATCTGGAATGTGAGTTTCAATACATCTCATGTTACTCTTTATCATATCAAAACAGCGAAACAGAACTTGTGAAATTCTGTTTCAATACATCTCATGTTACTCTTTATCCGAAATGCACAGAGTTGATCGGAAATTAAGCAGAGGTTTCAATACATCTCATGTTACTCTTTATCTGCGCGGCGGCGGCTCCTTATGGACGTTTTCTGTAGTTTCAATACATCTCATGTTACTCTTTATCAGATTACAAGATATTTAAAGCAACTTATAAAAAGGTTTCAATACATCTCATGTTACTCTTTATCGTAACGGGGGATAGTTTACATTTATAATTTTAATAGTTTCAATACATCTCATGTTACTCTTTATCCAAAGAGAGACAGAAGTTATCTGTTCAGAAGTTCCTGTTTCAATACATCTCATGTTACTCTTTATCGAGGTATCTGGTGTTGGTTCTGCTGTCGTGGAAGCGTTTCAATACATCTCATGTTACTCTTTATCGAATTGCAAGGAATACAGATTATACAAACAAAAAGGTTTCAATACATCTCATGTTACTCTTTATCGAAAGCCGGGAACCGCAAAGCTCCCGGCTGAAAGTAGTTTCAATACATCTCATGTTACTCTTTATCTAAAGTCGTTTATACGGCATTTTACAAGGTCGTTTTGGTTTCAATACATCTCATGTTACTCTTTATCCGTAGGATCCAGTTTCAGCAACTTATCAATTTCTTGTTTCAATACATCTCATGTTACTCTTTATCAATCCTTTGATCGCTGTCCATGCTTTTGCTGCTGCCGTTTCAATACATCTCATGTTACTCTTTATCGGTAAAAAGTTTACAATTCCATCCCATATCTGCAGTTTCAATACATCTCATGTTACTCTTTATCTCTTTTCGTCCTTCTTTTCTTTCAGGACATCCTGTCGTTTCAATACATCTCATGTTACTCTTTATCTAAACCACAGGGAAATATGATTCAACTGCAATTTCCGTTTCAATACATCTCATGTTACTCTTTATCAAAATTGATCCTTCTAATGCATAGGTTACCTTTGGTTTCAATACATCTCATGTTACTCTTTATCCCTCGTTTTATAGGCTTTTCTTCTTCTAACAGTTTTTATAATACAGCAAAATACAAAGGATTGCAAGATTTTTACCAACCGACATCTCATTTTTTATTTACTCAATCAAAACCTGGTATACCCCCGTATTTTCAATATTTTTCATTTTTTTATGAAAATCCGCCTGGTAATTTTTATAACTTTTCATTTAACTTACTTAGGGAATTCCCCTGTCATGTTTTCACACTGACAGGAGAATTCTTTTACTACAAAATCAAATCTTCTCCATTATCTTTTTTTCCATTTCCAAGTACTTCTTCTCCAAACACATTATCATTCATCAATTTTATAATACACACAAAATCTTCTTCCTTGTCTATCACTCGATTCAGTTCATTTCTCAATTGTATGAATTTTGATGGCGTCATGTCCCCTCTGAAAACTGATTTTTGGAAATGAGATAAATATTTTTTACAGATTTTAAATACTTTCTGTACCCTTTTTCTCCTACGTCATAAAATAAGAATGCATAATTATAATTCAACTGTTTTTTTCATACATGAAATCCCCGTTTTTTAACACAGAAATCATTAATACCGTTACTCTTTTCTTTCTATCCTTTTTACATTCCTTCTTTAAGAGAAAATGGAACAAACTCTTTTCCTTCAAGAATATTTTTTATCAGCTTATAGCAATCCAGTTTCAATGCAGTACGATAAGAAACTTTTCTTTTCAATTTGGGATGAAGAAATACACTTTCCAGACGATTTTCAAATGCTTCTATAAATATTTTCCGTCCCTCTTCATTCAAAATACAATAGTTTACCTTTTTTTCAAAATGCTTTTCAACCTGCAGTCTTCTATTATTGACCAAGTCAAAAATTGTTCTGAAAACAATAACTGGTTTAAACACTTCGCTCAAATCCAGACTTAATGAGAATCTGCCTTCCGATGGTTCATGTAAAAAGCTTATTCTTTGGTCCAAATGTGTCTGGTAAATTGCTGCAATCGTTTTGGTATACAGCAACGTATTTCCAAAAGACACCAACGCATTCATAGGATTATCCGGTGGACGCTTTACTCTTTTATTCATAACAAAATCTTCCGGCAGAAAATATTGAAAATCATGATAAAATCGTATCCAGACTTCTCCTTCATAAGCCATCAGTTCTTTCACATTCTCCGCAGTCATAACCTGTTTCAAAAATACAGTGCGAATCCAGTCAAGTGTTTCTTTCACCTCTTTTTTATCATGTTTGTAATAATGATAGAGTACTTCATAGATATTTATACCAATTCCCCGGACAATCTTACGGGCTATATCCATTCGATCTATGTTATATTTTTCTGCCTGTTTTACTATCAGTCTTCCACTTAAATACTGATCTTTCGGATAAAAAGTACCACTGTATCCACCATAATAATTGAAAAAATGTACCATCACATGATTCTGTGATAAAAAGTCCAGCAATTTTGTATTTATGCTCACCTCATTCAGGCAATAAATTTCTCTTGTATTTTCAATCGGTATATACACATTTCTTCCATCTTTTCGAAAACATAAAGAATTGTCTTTTCTTGTAAGTTCTCCCATAGACATAATGTATCTTGTACTGCCCATATCTTCACCTTCCTTGTTTAAAAAACACTTTTATCTTTAGATTTCTGTACTGATTTTATATATAACAATATTCATAATATGCACATTTCTTACATTGCTGTGTTTTGGCCAGACATTCCGGAACTTTTTCCTGTTGGATAAGTTCATCTATTTTCTGTATATAAACCTCCAGTTGTTTTTCATTTTCCTCTGTAAGTTCCACATAAATCACTTTTTTATCACTCTTATTTTTTTCTATAAACTCAAGTCTTCCTTTTCTGACAATTCCTTTTTCTTTCAACACTTTTAGATAATACAAAAGCTGCCATCGTGCTGCTTCTACATCTGCATCTGATTTCTTTATCTCCGTCAGATATTCTTTTGTCAGCTTATCCAGTCGTATATTATCTATTGAAATTTCCGTATTTTTTCCCTCTGACGCTTTCTCTTCATGCATTGCTTTTCCAATTTTTACCTGTTCACTGTTATCTTCCAGATTCAAACGATTACCACACAAATAACATTGTCGTTTACAATGAAAGTAGTAATTCATCAAGGTTCCATTTATCTTCATTTCATTCCTCCCACATCTGTCAGAAAAACATCTCTCCGCCTGTTCCAAATTTTTCTCTGTTTAAAACTCCATTTTCAAAATAGGAATCACCGTCTTTTATGAAATATATATCACCAATTGCTTCATATTCATCCCATGCGAATGTATTTCCTTTTTCTATCTGATACACAAACATTTTCATTTTACATTTTATCTCATGAAGTCTGACACGCTGTTCGCTGTAATCCATGCCCTGATCATGTAACAACGATTCATACTCCTGCCAAATCTCGTCTCCGCATATTTTTTCAGTAGCAGATAATGTAAGTGTCCTGGAAAGAAATACATTCATCATTTCTCGCTGTTCATCTATCAGATGCATTTTGTCTGAAACTTTTGGATAAGCAAGCTGACCAACTTCTTTTTTGAAAAAATGCACTATATTATTTTCGTTTTCGCTTTTTTTGTTATTTCTCTCTATCTCCAGAATTTCTCCATAATAATCGGAAAAATTTTTGGTTCTCAAAATTTCCTGCATATCTGTTTTCATGACAGTAAATTCTGTGTCAACACGAATATCTCCATCTTTATACACCATTCTTGCAGAATCAAGATTAAAGAAATAAACAATTCCTTCCCCTTTACAGGAACGATTAATACGCCCCATAAACTGCTCTTCACTGTCCAGCTTTGAACAGTCTTTATATCCTATATCCATATCAATATCGACACCCGCCTCTATCACCTGAGTTGCCACCAGAATAACAGATTTCAGCTTCGAAAGTTTTTCAATTATTTTCTGTCTTTCCCAGATACTGCTGTCTCCACTCATAAACAGCGTTTCACAGTCTATTTTTGTATCCGTTAACATACCGTAAAATTTTTCTGCACTCTTTTTGCTGATAAATTCTATCAATATTTTCTTCTTTCGCAGTACCTGTTTTTGCACATGTTCACACAAAATTTCCAATGTCATCTTCTGTTTCAGTAAACTATAATCAGGTATGACTCTTTCCGCAAAAACAGGATGTTTAAAGTAGCTTTCTTTTTGTGGAATCAGATTGACAGCATCTTCCTTATCATCTGTCAGTGCTTCCAGATTTGGCAAAGTTGCTGACATGATAATGATTTTCATATTAAGCAATTTCGCATACCCTTTCAAAAAAGTTATGATTTCACTCCAGAGAGCATTTTTATAACTTTGTATCTCATCCAGCACAATTACTGAATTGCATAACTGATGAAAAGCAAATACATCCTCTTTCTCATGCCCAAATAAAGTTTTAAACCAAGTCACATGTGTAGATAAAACAATTGGATAGTTCAAAAACTGTCTGTCAAGAAGAACTTTCTGATAGAATTTTTTTGTCTTATCCTCATACTCATCTTTCTCTTCTTTCATAGGTACCAGTGAATTTACCACAGCAATCTGGTTCATAATATCTTTCTGATTTCCAAATATTTTCCCCAGATTTTCAATATTCTGATCTACAAGCGTGTTAAACGGATAAATGTAGAAAATTTTTATTGATATTCTTTACTTTCTTTATAATCTGAAAGCTGAGGTTCAATGCAGTATTGCTTTTCCCTGCACCTGTAGGTTCTTCCAGATAAAATATGTGGTCATTGATATGTTCTTTTAATGTATTTTCCGCATCCAGAAACATTTCTGTTCTTAAATCATTGATTACATCCGCTTTTTTCTTTTTCACCAGCCTTTCTCTTCTCTGTGGATATTTTGTTTTTTCATACTCCCGAATACTTTGTTGTGTTCCCGTTTTTTCATATGCCTGTATAATATTTGAAATATCATCCAGTTGTCCAAAAGCTTTCAATTTTATCCCGTTCATATAGTCTGATGTGGCATAATAGTCAACAGCTACCAAAAGTGAAAACAGCAGTCTGGTATATCCAAATAAATATACCTGACGGGAAGCATCGTCTCCTGATATTCTTTCAAACATATCCTCCTGTTTATCTTTTTTCAGATACACCTTCTTTCTTACTTTCTGATTTTCATTTTCTTCTTTCCACTTTTTCAGCCATTGCTGTGCATGCCACCCTAATACTGTACCCTCTGTATCATTCAGACTTGCAAAGCTGTCCAGATATGTCTGAAAATCAGTAAGTGCCCCATGATGTTTTGCTATTAAAAATGAGTGAATATATGCAAGATCTCTTAAACTTTTTCTTTCTTCCAGATTTTCTATTTGAGAAACTCGATCAAGGAAATAATCCAGATACAAAACTGAAGACAAAATAGAATGTTTACTTCCTACACTGTTATCCGGCCTTGCCTTTCCTTTCAATTCATAATTTCCCATATTTTTTTCCTGGAATCTTGGATTAATTTTTCCGATATCATGAAAAGTGATAACATTGTCTCTCATTGTTTCAAAAAAATGGATTCCTTCCCGACTCATCTCGGAAAAATACAATTTTTCAAACTGCTCAAAGACTACCTGTATCTGTTTGTGCTCTACTATTTTCTCATAATATTGCTGGCATAATTCTGTATGCTCTATTAGTGTTTCTTTCTGTCTTTGCTCCATGCTCTTCTTTTCATTGCCAGTTCTATGTGCATAACAATGCACAACATCTTTCTGTACTTCTGTTAAATCAATAAATTCAATATTCAAAGAAATCCCCCTTTACGACAGAATCCCGCAAAAAAGCTGCGGGATTCTGTCTAATAAAATACAAGCATACGATCTTCTGTTTTAAAAATTTTTTTTCCTTTCAAAGTCACTTTCATATTTGTAAAACAAAACGTTTCATACTGATACAAATTCAAATGGCTGTCTATTCCGACGGGAAGCTTTTCTTCATATTTAAACTCCGGAACTTCCTCTTCATCTTCATACTCTTCCTCTTCGTCATCAGCAATTCCCAGTTTTCCATCTTTTTTCTCATAAAGGCAAGATAAAACTACATTTTCGCATGTTACTACATCCAGTTCCACAACTTTTGCAGCACAGATATCCGCCAGATGGTCATTTTTTCCCATATATGGGATATATACGCATTTCTTATTCAGAATCATCTCTGCAATCTTATCCGCTTCCCGGGAATCTAAAAGAATATAGATATCCCATACCGGATTCTCCAGCCACTGCTCTCTTACGATCAGATTTCCTCCCAGTTCCTGGGATGCATATCCTACTGTGTTATTAAACATCTGTACTTTCTTCTGTATATATCCCTGAGAGTTTCGCGGTACAACAGAAACTTTCAAATCTTTTAATTTTTCATAAAACTCCGGATACGTTCCTGTACAGCCATAACCTTTGTACCCTACAATAGCTCCAAGTATGCCTAAAAGCGCAACTCTATGGATTTGTCCATATGTAAAATAAAAGTAAGCATTCACTTCCGGCTTTTTAAAAAAGGCATTTTTTCCACTGAGAGTAAATTTCAAAGCCCGCATAAATCACACCTCTTCTTGTGTAATAATATTAAATATCTTCGCCCCTTCAATTTCTCCTTCAAGTTTTGTTGTATACGGATTATAATAAATTTCTACATTTTTAATCCTTGTTTTAAGCACCTGTAAAAGCTCAGCACACTGTTCCAGATTAATTATGTTTTTTTCTTCTCCTTTATCAAAAGAAATATATTCTGTCAGATTCGGAAGATATAAGTCTGATTCTGTTTCAACAAAAAGTGCAAACTCATTTTCACATCCTTCTTTTGCATTTGTGGCAAATGCTGTGGCAGATACTAATGCTGTTCTTTTAAAATTCTGGTAATCTTCCTCTGTGTACCCATCTGTAACTCCCAGCTCCTTAAACTCTTTATATGCCAGAGGATTAATCACAAATGGATAAAAATAATGCGCTTCATTGCTGGTGATTTTAGTTCCAAGCGTTGAGTTTTTTGCTTCTTCATCCTTCTTATCATCTTTACTTGAATCCCTGAACGGTGACAATATATTCTGCTCTTCCGAACAGGTATCTGCATATTTATTGAATCCCTGACCAAATTGAACAGCACCCGTAATAGATATGTTATTTTTTGCTTCTGCAAAGTTGCACCAAAGTTTTTTACATCTACTGCTGAGAACAGATTTTTTAAAGTTTTCTGTGGATTCTTTTCCACCTTTTCTCCAAAGATATATTCATAACGCTCTCCCAATGAACGTGGCACCAAAGATACCAATGAAGCATCTTTTCCGCCAAATTTCATTGATTTAATATACAGAACTTTTTTTCCTTCATTATCCCACATTTTTTTCATCGGATACTTCAAGGCCTTATCACTTCCAAATACCAGGCCATCAGATGTTGTTTTGGGATATCCGGAAAAATCTGCATTCCAGTTTGCCATAATAGAAGAGATGCCTAATACTCCATATACTCGTTTATTCATTTACCTGTTCCTCCATATTCTTTTTCTGATATAAAATGTTATTATTAATATATCCCGCGATCATAGAATTCTGATCTGTTTTTTCTGCTTTTGTATAATTGCAGATCATTGCATAAAGATTATTAAACCATGTTCCTGAACAATTCAGCTGGTAATTATATTTTATAAAATACTGGCGCAGTTTATCTTTTAAAGCCTGATTATTCTTTATGTTAAAGAAAGGATTCGCCAGAGAATGTTTCTTATCCTTTGCCTTACTGAGAGAAATAAAGTAATTCACAAGCTGTCCGACTGCATAATAATATTCTTCATCACTTGTAATCTGCTCTGTCTCTTTACTCTGTATCTTTCTTCTTAATTCTTTTCGTATTGACTCATAATCCGTACTCATTGGCTCTCCTCCTGAAAAATATTCTTCCAGTGAACACTTCAGATTAAACTGTTTCACAGCCTTGGAAATATATCCGTTTTTTATAGAATCTTTTATCATGTTCACACTGACTTTAGATAAAATTCCTGCAATATTCTGTGTTTCATTCTTATATAACCATGCAAAAATTGCATCTCTTGACCATATCAGATTTCGTGCTGTCTCACCGGAAATCTGCAATTCATCAACAGGTGTAAAATAATTCGTAACCAGCCATTTTGAAAACAGGATTTCATTAAGTAAACTCTCCATCTGTCCGACAGTTCCGTAATCCCTGTAGAGTTCTTCCTCTGTTTTTCTGTCGAATACATTTATATATTGAAAACGCTTTCGCAGATGATAACGGTAATCTACAATAACATCCTGATGCATGATCTGCACTTCTTTTCCTTTCTGCACATACAGATAATAGCCTGTGAAATCTTTCTGCATCTTTTCTTCTTTTGAAAAGCACTGATTTCTCCTTTTTCCGGATCAATATAAATATTTACTTTTCCTGCAGACGCCTGATTGTACAGGTAATCAAAAAATTTCCTCTGCAAAACTGCATCTTCTGCAGTAATCATATATGGCAGCTCTGTCTTTCTTGTTTTATGTGCCATATATGGTTTCTTCTGGTTCATTCCCAGATTGTCGTTAGGAAGTCCCCATATTTTCCCATCTATTTCCTGATTATAATCATTCTTATTAAAGATTTTCGTGATCAGATATCTCTGTTCTTCCTGTATATATCGTTCTTCTGTATCTTCAAAGAAGATTTTCAGATAATTTTTTCCTGACAGGGAAATTCCCATATCTTCCAAACTAAAAATATGCTTCTTTACCCAATCCCGACACCATTCCAGTTTTTCTACATTAATTTCGTCAATCTGAGCAGCAATATAGTCATACATTTGTCTGTCTTTTGACTTGGCATATTTCTTTTCTGGATTTTTTAATACATCAAAATATCGGTCAATTGCCTCCTGATTTAATTTCCCGTTACCCAGACTTTCCTGCTTCACCCAAAATGAAAGGTAATTATTTGAATGAATAACTTCTTTGGATCTACAGGTTTATCCATGCTTACTAACCTGCTGTGATAATCAAAAAAGCACATTTTCCCATAATATCTCTGCGAAATCCCCTCCATTTGTTTTGCCTTCTTGTTAAATTTCAAATCCATCTGGCATGCGATAATTCCATCAGAATTTACACTGATATAACACCCATCTGCCGGAATATAGGAATCCAGGATCAAAGCATCTTCTGCCCTGCCTTTTTCTTTTACCTGTTGCATTTGTCTTTTGAATACTTCAAGACAATCCTTCAGCACATACTCACCCTCTTTACTTTTTATATAGCAGTTTATTATTACCATAAATCATATGGCTATCCCACAGGTCAGTTCCAGCAAGCACTGATCAGAACCACCTGAAATTGCAAAACCCAGCTCCTCTGCTGTTTAATTCACAAAGTCCTACACCTAATATGAAATATGCAAGTTTCTGACTCTTCTCATCATCTGCAATCTGAAGACTTAATTTATCACCTAACAAACTAATACGTTTATACTTGCAACTAATTGGATGTCTGTTTAAAAATGTAATATTTGTATATAAGGGAAAATCTTCTTCAATCTGCTCTCCTGTAAATGAATTATACTTCTTCACTAAATTAGAAAACAATCTTTCTTCATATTCATCAAGACTCATATAACTTCTCCAGTATCCTTCGTCTGACTTCATGATAACCGGACTCAGCGTATATATTTCGCTTATCATTTTGTGCGGAATAATACGATTCTCAACAGTTAAGCCTTTCATTTTCTGTGTATAGTGATTTTTTAATACCTCTGAAAAGTATCTCGCAAGAATCGGTTCTACAGTTCGTACAGTTAAGGTATAAATCTGGTCTTTTTTATATGTCATGCCGCGTTCCAACGGCCACAGAGTCCCTACACTGTAGAATTTGTAACAATTTGTCTCATGAAAAGAAATTAAACTCTCATTCTGACACAGTGCTGAATCCACAAAATTTGCTACTGCATTCTGCAATTCCTTAAATGGAATATCCTGCAGCAGATAAAGCTTTACTCTCATTTCATATACATTTAGTTTTTGCTCCACAATACCCTCCTATTTCTTTCAACGTAAATATTTGTTATTTAATTATAAGTAACACGTTTGTTCTGTTTTATCAAGCTGAATCTTTTTATTTTTCTAAAAATTTATTTGCAATATCTGTTAATTTATAATAAAATACTCGTAACTGTTCAGCACCTTTACAGTTACAAATCCAAATCTATTGATACTTGCTTACAACGATGGAATTTGGGAACTTCATTAAGAATAACATAGCTATGTATTGAAACACGTATATATTTGTTTCTATTTATCAAGTGTAACATGTGATGTATAACAAAATCCCTGACAGAAATTTTAACTGATCATCAGTTTTTAATTTCTGTCAGGGATTTTTATTTATTATTATCCAATCGGCTCGAAGTCTACAGCTCCATGTTTACACAATGGACAGATATAATCTTCCGGAAGTTCATCACCTTCGTAGATATATCCGCAGACTTTACATACAAATCCTTTCTTACCTTCTGTTTCAGGTTTCGGTTTTACATTTTTCTGATAATAGGTGTAGCTCATTGTCTCCTGGTCACTTACCACGCGGGCTTCTGTCACACTGCAGATGAACATTCCGTGAGTTCCCAGATCTACATACTGCTCTACTTTCAGGGACATAAATGCGTTGATATATTTGTCCAGGAATATCAGTCCGTTATCAGAACGATTCACCTTCTGTCCCGCAAATTTATCCACGCTTCTTCCACTCTGGAAACCAAACTGTTCAAATACAGAGAACGGAGCTTCTACAGAGAGACAGTTTACATTCATCACCCCTGTCTGCTTGATAACATGGTGAGAATAATTTGTCTTATTGATATTAACTGCAACGCGGAACGGAGAGTCTGTCAGCTGTGTAACTGTATTAACGATCAGTCCGTTATCCTTTTTACCGTCATTTGATGTCACTACATAGAGACCATAACCAATGCGGAATAATGCTGTCATGTCATTTTTATTTGCCAGTTCATCATTCTTTGCAATATATTCCTTACAAAGCTCGGAAGCCATCGCTTCCATCTGATCTCTGTTTTCCTGATTTACTGCGGACATGATCTTCACTGTGGTGTCCAGCCAGTTGATCTTCTTACATTCAGAAAGCATATTTTTCATTACTTTTGCTGCCAGAGGTGCCCAGGAACCGTTTTCAATAAGACCTACTGTACGGTTCTGGAAATTATGCTCTGCCAGACGGGTAATAAAGTCATTCATAAACGGATAGATTCCTGCATTATAAGTAGTTGTTGCCAGTACCAGCTTACTGTAGCGGAATGCATCGCTGAGTGCCTGAGACATATCATCTCTTGCCAGATCATAAACAACTACTTTCGGACATCCCTTGCTCTTTAATTTCTCCACAAACTGATTGACTGCTTCTTTGGTATGTCCGTATACAGAAGTATATGCAACTACGATTCCTTCTTCCTCCGGTGTGTAAGAGGACCAGGTATCATAGAGGCTGATATAATGTCCCAGATTTTCTGTAAGTACCGGACCATGTAACGGACAGATGATCTGAATATCCAGAGTAGCTGCTACTTTCAGAAGTCTCTGTACCTGTGCGCCATATTTACCAACAATACCGATAAGTATCTTCTTGCTTCATCATCCCAGTTTTCTTCCACATCCAGAGCACCGAACTTACCAAATCCATCTGCTGAAAAAAGAACTTTATCTGTGCTGTCATAAGTCACCATAACCTCTGGCCAGTGTACCATTGGCGCAAATACAAAAGTAAGATTGTGATTTCCCAGACTCAGTGTAGAACCATTCTCTACTTCCAGTTTCTGCCCTTCCAGATCCAGTCCGAAGAAATTCTTGATCATTACAAATGTCTTCGCATTGGCTACTACTGTAGTGCCGGGATATACTTCCAGAAAGTTCGCTACATTTGCTGCATGGTCAGGCTCCATATGCTGAACGATCAGATAGTCCGGCTTACGTCCGCCCAGTGCCTGTTCAAGATTATCCAGCCATTCATGTTTGAAATTGGCATCTACAGTATCCATAACTGCAACCTTGTCATCCAGAATCACATAGGAATTATATGCCATTCCGTTTGGCACTGCATACTGTCCCTCAAACAAATCTACCTGATGGTCATTAACTCCGACATATTTAATGGTATCTGTAATCTTCATATTTCTGCCCTCAATTCTTTCTTTATAGTATATCGTCTGTCCGTTACTATTCAGCAATCTGCTGTCACTCAACGTTAATAAGTTATAGTTGCTATGCATTCTTAATTTGTTTATGTTTTTATATTATACTATTTTAATCCAATTTTCAAGTCCTTTTGGTAATTTTTTTCATAATGTAGTTATAATCTTATACAATGTCTCCACGCTGTACGGCAGTATCCTCTCATCTAATTGAAATTTCGGATGATGCAGAGGATGATTTCTCCTGGTATTCCTGCAAGAAATACTGTGAAAAGTCCTCTGGTTTCTCTGAAATATCTGTATGCATTATCACCTGAAAGAAACAGCTCATCTTCTCCTTCCAGGACAAACTTATCCCCGAATACTTCTTCACCCACTGCCTTTGCTGTCTCTGTAAGTTCCTCATCATTGGCAAACGCATATACCGGATCTTTTGGAAATTCCATACGGATCTGTGTGCCAGTCTGCTTTTCAATTTCCTGCAGATTTCTCTCCAGCTCGTGCTCAAGTGCCATGTAAGTTTCTTCATGAACTGCGCGTATATTTCCGTTTAATACCACATGGTCTGCAATAATATTCGTATATTCACCGCCATGGATCGTACCCGTACCCACAATATATTTTCCTGCATCCGGATGCTGTTTTCCAAAACTTTCATTCAGATCATGAATGGCACTTATCACTTGAGCAGCTGCATAAATTGCATCAATCCCCTTATCCGCTTCACACCAGTGACTGGATTTTCCATGAACATGAATCTGCATACTGTTAATCATGGAAGATGCCTGTCCCTGATGCACTGCCATTCCAAATGTCATGTCCGCTGCGTAATGAAACATCAGAAATGCATCTGCTTTCGGATTCTCTAATGCTCCGGCCTGAAGCATTCTTTTTGCACCTTCACCAATCTCCTCTGCAGGTTCAAAAAGGAACCGGAGTCTGACCGGAAAACTTTCCTGCATTCTTTGCTCTTCTGCCACAATTTTTGCAAGGATCAATGCTGCTGCCAGGATCATATCGTGACCGCAGGCATGCATACATCCCTGATTTACTGATGCGTATGGTAGATTTGTCTGCTCCTGTATGGGCAATGCATCCATCTCCGCCCTGAGTACAACCAGTTTCTCCCTGTTTCTCAGAGATGGAAGTTCCGCGATCAATCCTGTAGGTTCTATCGGCACAATCTCATATCCCAGTTTCTCCAGATATTTCCGGATATATGCAGACGTCTCCACTTCCTGAAGTGCCAGCTCCGGATGTTGATGAAAGTAATGTCTCAATGTGATTAATTCTTCCGTATATTTTTCTATATTCATCTGTTTTCCAACCTTTGTTCTCAGGGATTACCATTTTCATCTTCCGACATACTCAAAACCGCATTCGGACGTTCCAGGCAGAACTTCTGTATCTCTTCCAGAAATCTCTGACCGTATTTCTTCAGCTTATTCTCGCCCACACCGGAAACCTCCAGCATTTCTTCTTCATTTGACGGACATTTGATGCACATATCTATCAGCGTCTTATCACTGAACACGATATATGGAGGCATGGCTTCCTCTTTTGCAATTTGCAGACGAAGTTTTCGCAGGGCTTCAAATAAATCGTAACCTGCTGCCGTAAGCGCATCTGTACTGCGTTTTCTGACAGATTTCTGGGGCTTTTTCTTTTTATCTGGTTCTTTTTCCTCGTAAGTACGCATGATCACGTGAGTATTTTCATCTCTTAGCGGAGAAATATCGCCCAGTTTCAGCACACTGTAACGTTCCTGTGTCTGATAGAGATATCCCATCTCAGTCATCTGGCTGATCAGTGCCCTGAGTTCTGCCTCACTGTGATCATTCAATGCTCCATAAGATTTATACTTATCTGCTCCAAGCTCCCTCAACCGGGCTCTCTTAGCCCCCAGCAGAGTACCAAGCACAATTGTCAGTCCATACTTTCCTCTCGTCTCAGCCACACAGTTCACTACCCACTTCGCCTCTCTGGTCATATCTGTCTCATGGTATTCTCTGTGACAATTTCCACAATTATCACAGGGACCGAAGGTCTTTTCACCGAAATACTCCAGAATATAATTTCTCAGACATCCTGTTGTTTTACAATATCCTTCCATGATCTGAAGCCTTCGTATATCCCTCTGACGAATAAGAAATTCATCCTCTTCATCCACATCGGAAAAATCTTTGTTATCCAGAAGCATTCGGTCGATCATAACATCCTGTGTGGAAAACAATAGAATGCACCGGGAATTCTCTCCGTCACGCCCTGCACGTCCTGCCTCCTGATAATAATTCTCCATACTCTGCGGCATATTGTAATGGATCACATACCTCACATTGGATTTATCAATCCCCATTCCAAATGCATTCGTTGCAATAATAACAGGGGTTCTGTCATAAATGAAATCCTCCTGATTCTTTTTTCTGGTTTCATTATTCAGTCCTGCATGATATCTGGTAACAGCAACTCCTTTTTGGAAAAGCAGTTCAAAAAGATTGTCCACATTTTTTCTTGTAGAGCAGTAAATAATCCCGCTCTCTGTTGGATGTCTGTCTATGTAATCCATCACAAAATCGTCTTTTCGCCGGATATTTTCCACGCTGTAATATAAATTCTTTCTATCAAACCCGGTGATTACTACTTTCGGATCTTCCAGATTTAAAGTACAGAGAATGTCGTTCTTTACTTCCTCTGTTGCAGTTGCGGTAAAAGCACTGACGATCGGACGACCGGGAAGATTTTTTACAAAGTCTACGATTTTGACATAGCTTGGTCTGAAATCCTGGCCCCACTGTGAAATACAATGTGCCTCATCCACTGTCACCATGGAAATCTCCACCTGTCTGGCAAATTCCAGAAACTCATAATTTTCCAGACGTTCCGGTGCAACATAAATAATTTTGTATCTTCCTCCTGCTGCCAGGTACAACGCCTTGCTAATCTGACTTTCCGACAGTGAAGAATTGATAAATGCGGCATGTATTCCCGCTTCATTCAAAGCCTTTACCTGATCCTGCATCAGTGAGATCAGAGGAGAAATTACAATCGTAATTCCTGACAGCATCAGTGCCGGTACCTGATAACAGATAGATTTTCCGGCTCCTGTCGGCATGATTGCAAGCACATCCCGGTGTTCCAGAATGGACTCCACAACACTCTCCTGCCCTTCTCTGAATGTATCATATCCAAAATAAGTCTTTAAGGTTTGTACTGCCTGTCTGTTCACCTGAAACCTCCCTCTGCATTTTAATCTATTTTAATCTCTTTTTCAGCTCCTGAATCAGTTCGGAATAGTCTCTGTGCTGCATCTTCGGAAATGCCTTGATGATACGCCCCTGACCGACAACGGTATGATTGGTAATAGAACTGGACAGTTCCTCAAACTGAGCCTGAAGCTCCGCTCTTTTTATACGAAGCATTTCGATAGATTTTTCTCGCTGTGCGGCAGTTGCATCACGCAGTTCTGCTGCTGCAAGAGTTGCCTGAACCTTTCCTTCTCCACTTTCTGTGCTGTGCCAATCGTAGTCGTAGCCAGTGTATCACTCAGTTTATCACTTACAATTCTCAGATCTGAGCGAACCTTATCCAGTCTGGTAAGCTTTTTATTCAGTCCCTGGATCACTGCTACCGTCACAATAAAATCTGTCAGATACACAGCATACAAAGCTGCTATCACAATCCATTCCCAGGTTGCAGGTGTATGTAACGCATGTGCCTCTACATACTTCTGGAAAACTTTTACTACCATAACGATAGCCAGTCCCCAGATCAGAGAAAACTCCAGCAAATGTAGCCATGAAAATTAAAGGGTTTATCTGAATAATCCCACCATCTTGCGTGGAAACACACATCCAGCAGCCAGCCTGCAACCAGCTCCACCGCAGTTGCCAGAACAATTCCAAACACAAAAATCATTCCATCACTCATCTGACGCCCGCTGCCCTGAATTGTATTGAGCAAAGCAAAAACAGAAAGCACCCCAAATCCATATACCGGGCAAACCGGTCCATTCAGGAAACCTCTGTTTATAACTTTTCCCAACGCTACTGCATGAAAAATAACTTCAACAACCCAGCCGCCAAAAGAATAAATAAGAAAATACAGACATATCTGAAAATACGTCATTCCACAAATCATTCGTTGCTCCTCCTTGCTTTCATCAAACCACTTTTCATATCCCATTATCACAGTTCAAACAGAAAACTTACCCCAGACTGTTTTGTAATGTACTGATCAGTTCCTCTATAACAATTGGTTTGGATAGAAATCCATTCATACCACATGCCAGTGCTTTCTTTCTGTCTTCGTCAAAAGCATTGGCAGTCATGGCAAGGATCGTAATTCCCGCCAGTGCCGGATCATCCAGTGAACGGATCTGCTCAGTAGCCTCATATCCGTTCATTACAGGCATCTGCACATCCATAAGCACCAGATCATAATCACCTGGTCTTGAATTCTTAACCTTCTCCACAGCCTCTGCTCCATCTTCCGCTGTATCAACCTGAAAACCATATTCACTAAGGAGTGCTACTGCAATTTCACTGTTCAGTTCATTATCTTCCACAAGCAGTATGCGCCTGCCTCTGAAATCTGAATCTGCTGCCGGAAGGATATTATCCTCTGCCTCAGCCTGCTTCTGGCCGATTGCAGCCATCAGAGTCTCTCTGATATCTGACATAAACATAGGCTTGGAGCAGAATGCAGTCACCCCTGCTGCCCTGGCTTCCACTTCAATATCTGACCAGTCATAAGCAGTCAGGATAATGATCGGTGTATCATCACCAAGACTTCGGATCTGACGGGTAACTTCAATGCCGTTCATATCCGGCAGACGCCAGTCAATGATATAAGCATGGAATGCATCACCCATTTCCATAGACTGTCGTGCGCGGAGAACAGCTCCTTACCGGAAAGTGTCCATTCCGAACGCATTCCAACCTTTACAAGCATCTTAGTCACACTGTCACAGGTATTGAAATCATCGTCTACTACCAATGCCTTCAGGCCTTCCAGCTCTGCGATTTTCTCTATACGGTGATTCTCAGGCTGGATCCGCAATGGCAGGCGGATAATAAATTCAGTACCTTTTCCCTGTTCTGTCTGAACTTCAATGGTTCCACCCATCATATCCACGATGTTCTTGGTAATAGCCATGCCCAGTCCTGTACCCTGAGTCCTGCTTACAGTGGAAGTCCGCTCTCTCTCAAAAGGAGAAAAGATCTTCTGTACAAATTTCTGACTCATGCCGATTCCGTTATCCTTTACCCGGATTTCGTACAGTTCACAGCCTCTCTGTGTACCCGGATACTCTCTCAGCCGGACAGAAACGGTTCCGCCTGCAGGAGTAAACTTGATCGCATTGGACAAAAGATTCAGCAGTACCTGATTCAGCCTGGTCTTGTCACAATAAACATCCTCATTGGTAACATCCATGACATCCATGTAAAGCTCTAACTGTTTCGCATGGATTTGTCCGCTGATAATGGTTTTCAGATCATGAAGAACCTCTGACAGACTGACTTCCGTCTCTTCCAGATGGATTTTCCCGCTCTCAATACGGCTCATATCCAGGATATCATTGATCAGTGAGAGCAGATGATTACTGGAGGAAAGAATCTTACCCAGATAATCCCGAACCCTTTCTTTATCATCAATGTTGCTTACAGCCAGTGTAGTAAAACCAATGATCGCATTCATTGGTGTACGGATATCATGAGACATATTGGAAAGGAAGGTGCTCTTTGCCTTGTTTGCAGTCTCCGCAGCGCGGACCGCCTCAGAAAGGGCTGATTCATTTTTCTATCAGAGGTACGATCTGACAGAACCAGGATATATTTCTTTTTTCCGTTTACCTCGCTGCCCATTGCAACGTTATGAAACCAGCGGTGTTCTCCTGTTTTCTGATGAACATATTCAAGATCCCATTCCTGCTGCTCATGAACCTGGATTTCTTCCAGATACTTCTTCTCCGGATCTTCAACGTCCCCGGGATGCAGTTTCCCAAGGACACAAATATCTTTACGAATCTGTTCTACTGTAATTCCCAGCAGTTTTTCCACATTGGGACTGACGTAATCTGCCTGATATGTTTTTGCATCCAGCATCAGGAAAACGTCATCTACATTCATTGACAGCTTTTGAAACAATTCGTCCCTGTACAGGATCTCCGTATCCTTTCTCTTCAGGTTTACCCTGTTTTTCCGGAGAATAATTCCAATAAAAAGACCGGCAATACACACCGCTACTGCACTTACAAGCAGCACAGTGCTACGCTGCAGAACATTCATACTTGCATTGACGATATCAGCCTGGACAAGTCCCAGAAAGATCCAGTCTGAGGTTTGGATTTCTCATAGACCAGATAGTAATCCTCTCCATCCAGATTTATCAGCATTGCATCTGTATGTCCTTCCTTAAACTCTTCTGAAAGCTTAAGGATCTCTTTTTCAGACAGAGTAGAATGTTCTCTCAGAATCCCAAAGAAATTATACACCTCTCCCCATGCCTCAGAAGAATGATCCACAACAACACGGCCATCCGGATGAACCACATAACTCTGGGCATTTCCATTGAAAGCAGAAATATTCAGCACATTTACGATATCAGAGTTTTCATAGGCAATGGCAATGGCATCATATTCAAAGCCTGATAATTTCCATGAGGCCTGGGAGTAGCAAAAACAAGGAGCTGGGATTTTCCGGGAACCGTTGCATTGGTTATCACATCATTTCCCTGCCGGATCTCATCTTCAATATTTTCCTGCAATCCCAGATACCCGGTTTCACCTGTTGCCATCTTATAGTTCCCGTCCGCTGACAGGAAATAAAAATCTAAAAAGCCTGCATCTTCCTGTGCTTTCTCTATATACTCACGAATTTCACTTTCATCGGAAGTGTTCTGCAAATATTCCCCCCATATATGGAGATAAGTCAGATTCTTATTTGTCAGCTCACTTAGCATATTATCAGACTGATGAAAAATTTCTGTCAGGTGAGAAACACTTTCCTCATAAACAGTCTTCGATACAAACCCCAAATATTGGAAAACAGTCAAAAGGATTCCAACAAATAGGGCAATAAGAACTGCTGCATTCCATCGTTTTCTCACAACCCGTTTCTTTCTGTTTGTATTATGATTCTTAACATCCATTCTTCTCACCTCAGAGTAATGTAGTCTTCAGGCTCTGCAAGAATGGCATTACCATCTGAAACATATGTTGTCCAGGTATCTTCCACAGAGGTATCCCCTCCATCAAATACAATATTTTCCTCTGCCGGATAAGCTTCCATATATTGTGGTGCTGCAAGGCAGGTCACAGTAAAAGCATCCTTGTCCTGAATCTGTTTTCCATTCTTTGAAACTTTACTCAATGTATAACCATTATCCGTTTCCTTGATTTCTACAGAAATACCACTGAACACAGGCAGAGAGCCGCGGTTAAAGGGGATAAAGCCTCCCTGGTAGCCTTCTATGAAGTTTCTG
>ENA-OQCS01000005-OQCS01000005.1-human-gut-metagenome-genome-assembly--contig:-NODE-5-length-84085-cov-7.803163_pt1 | contig 84085 bp, 83 predicted proteins | sample MGYA00242757_ERZ504575 | MGnify/ENA primary metagenome ERZ504575 (study PRJEB26092, sample SAMD00036297) | human gut metagenome | host: Homo sapiens | study: EMG produced TPA metagenomics assembly of the... | reverse complement strand
TCCTCAACCGGCAAGCCACAGGCATCTTTCAGATATCTGGCAAAAGGTACCTGGTATGTGGCAGCCCGAAGCTGGGTTCTGGATGCACAGGCAATAAGGTCTATGGTTCCTGGACAAAGGTTAAAAAGATCAAGATCACAGTTGTCACACCACAGCAGCCAAAGATCAGGGATATCACTGTAAAAGGAAACACAGTGACTGTTACTTACACAAAATGTAAAAATGCCACAGGTTATGAGATTCTGCTCGGAACCAAATACAAGACCTCCGCAGGAGAGAAGTATCCGGTTAAGAAATATGTGAAACGTACAGAAGGCAAAAATACCGTAACTGTAACCTTTACAAACGTAAAGAAAGGTACCTGGTATGTGACAGTGCGATCCTGGAATAGAACCTCCAAGAACAAGTCCAGAGTTTACAGTCCATATTCCACAATGAAGAAATTTGCTGTATGATTTTTTCGTAACTGAATAAACTGATACTAAAGAAAACAAGAGGTGCTGCTAAACGGCAGTACCTCTTTTCGGTACAGAAATGATTACCGGAGTAAGCAGAATGATCATATTATCCAGGAGGGCAGATTTATGTGGGGATTTATAGTGGCATTGATTTCAGGGGCACTGATGAGCATTCAGGGTGTTTTTAATACGGAGGTGACAAAGCAGACCAGCCTCTGGGTATCAACCGGATGGGTACAGCTGTCGGCTTTTGCAGTCTGCGTTCTTGCCTGGCTTTTTACAGGACGGGAAAGTGTGGCTGCACTCTGGCAGGTGGACAATAAATATACACTTCTTGGCGGAGTGATCGGAGCGTTTATTACCATTACAGTAATCCAGAGTATGGGAGCCCTTGGACCTGCCAGGGCAGCAATGCTGATCGTTATTTCGCAGCTGGCAGTTGCTTATGTAATTGAATTATTTGGATTGTTTGGGGTAGATAAAGAACCCTTTGAATGGCGCAAAATCCTTGGATTGCTGATCGCGATTTCCGGAATTGTTATATTTAAGTGGCAAAAATAAGAGTTTACTATTGTAAAATCATTAAGATTTCGTTACAATAAGGGTGGCATTATGGACAGGGGGACTCTTACTCTGAGAAATAAGAGGAGGACCCTTATGACAAAAATAAAAAACAGGTGTTGTTATACTGTGACACTGATATTATGTGGAGCTTTGTTTCTTACAGGACTGACAGGATGTAAGAGCAGAGAGGCACAGTTTCTGATAGATGGATTGCAGGAAGCAAAGGCAGAGGTGGATGCGGAGTCATCAGAAGAGAAAACATCAGACAGAAGTCGAAGAAAGATACAGCTGAGAAGAAAGCTGATACAGAAGACCGACAGAATGATGATGGCAGTTCTGCAGAGTCCCGGAAAAAACAGGCAGAATCAGATGGTTCAGATGCAGGTAATGGGACAGGAAGTGATTCCGGGAAACATACTTCAGATGCTGATATAGATAATGGGTCAGAAGCAGTTTCTGATAAGGAAATGCAGCAGGCGATGATCTATGTTGATGTCTGCGGAGCAGTTGCGAATCCGGGAGTTTTTCAGCTGGCAGCCGGGAGCCGGGTGTTTCAGGCGATTGAGGCGGCGGGAGGATATCTTCCCGAGGCAGCTCTAACCTGTGTAAACCGTGCAGGAGTTCTGACAGACGGACAGCAGCTCTATATTCTCACACAGGAAGAGATGGAGCGGCAGGGGCTGGATCCGGCAGAGATGTTCGGGGCATCAGATGGACAGATGAATGGAAGTGCCGGGACAGGACAGAACACGGGGATGACCGCTCAGGTTCAGCAGGATAACAGGATCAACATAAATACAGCAGATGAAGCTCAGCTTACTACGCTGACGGGGATCGGTGCAACACGTGCACAGGCGATCATTGCCTACAGAGAAGAGAACGGGCCATTTGCTGCGATAGAGGATATTATGAATGTACAGGGTATCAAAGAAGGTACTTTTGCAAAGATAAAAGATGAGATAGTAGTAGGATAAGGAGAACCGAATGAGCAGGAAAGTTTTGGTAGTAGATGATGAGAAACTGATCGTAAAAGGAATCCGTTTTAGTCTGGAACAGGATGGTATGGAGGTAGACTGCGCTTATGATGGAGAAGAGGCAGTAGAGAAAGCAAAAGATAAAAAATATGATATTATCCTTCTGGATCTGATGCTGCCGAAGATGGACGGGCTGGAAGTATGCCAGCAGATCCGCGAATTTTCCAATGTGCCGATCGTGATGCTGACAGCTAAGGGTGAGGATATGGATAAGATCCTTGGTCTTGAATATGGTGCGGATGATTATATCACCAAACCGTTCAATATCCTGGAAGTTAAGGCACGTATCAAAGCGATCATGCGCCGTGCGGGAAGCGACCACGAGGAGAAAGAAAAGGCAAAGAGCATTCAGGTGGGCGATCTTCGTATGGACTGTGAAGGCAGACGTGTATTTATTGCAGGTAAAGAGATTAATCTGACAGCAAAGGAATTTGATGTACTGGAGCTTCTGGTATTTAATCCGAATAAGGTTTACAGTCGTGAGAACCTGCTGAACATTGTATGGGGATATGAGTATCCGGGTGATGTGCGTACTGTGGATGTACATATCCGCCGTCTCCGTGAGAAGATTGAAACCAATCCAAGTGAACCGAAGTATGTACACACCAAATGGGGCGTTGGATATTATTTCCAGGCTCAATAAAAAGAACGCATGAAACAGGCAGACCACATTATGAAACAAAGATCATAAAATGTGGTCTGTTTTTTGTGCAGATAAAAAGCATTCTGCTATTTTCTGTTTTTATTTTATCTGTAATTATGATGTATCCATGTACAAGAAGATCAGTCACAATCAGTGCTGCCACTGACAATATCAGGCATTCTTTTACCCCAATTCGTAAAAAGCAGCAAAACCGGCAAGTGTCCAGTAAACTCCGATATGTACGGCATACATCTTTGAAATCTGTTTTGAGTAATAACACAGTTTATTATATCCGAATTTCCATTTTTCCATCATTGGCATGATACGAAATGCAGCTGCAAACACAAATATGATACTGCAGAAACTTCCGAGTACCTTTGCAAGCCCCGGGATTCTGTATTGTTCGATCATATAATTAAAGAATCCTTCAATGCCCGGATGTAGTACAATGCAGCATATAAACCATACCGCCGCAGTAATCCCACATATGATCCCGCTTTCTTTATAAAAGTTTCCTTTTTCATCTTCAGGGATTCTTCTGAGCACTTTTCCAAAAACATATCCAAGAAATACATAACTCAAATATGGGAAGAAGCAGAAGCTGGTTTCACCTTTTCCACCGAAAGTCATATCCAGGATCCAGTTAATTGCCGGATCATCAGAAACCAGCAACTTTGTAAATGGTGATATGATTCCGACTATTACAGCACTTATGACATATCCCCTTAAGCTTACATTTAATTTCCTGTAGACCGCAAGCACCAGATAGCACATACCGGCTATAAAGAATATATTTACGAATGTAAGCATGGAATAAAGATTTGCGTCATATAATTCTCTGCTGCCTGCAGCTTCAACTGTAATGGAATTTCTTATATTAAAACTGATTGTCATTACAGCTGCATAGCATAAATTGCTTAATCCCTGATAGAATAACAGCTTTATGCCGTTTTTAACCATATCTTTGGGCTGGGAATGGCGTGTGAAAGCACTTCCGAATCCCATGGTAAACAGATATAGGCAGGCACCTGTCGGCATGAAGAGCGCAAACAGAATCTTATGTACATTTGATTCGGCTGCTGCGACACCACCTATTGTCTGAAATGAATGTATAAATACTATCATGATCAACAGGAAACCCTTTACCAGATCAAGTTCCCTCTGACGTCCTGTATTCACTTCTTTTTCTTTCAAAGAAAACATACTTACCTCCTCCTTTATCCGGATATTTTCAGTGAGAACGGAACACTTATCTTTTGTCACTGATATCATATGGACAGTGTAGCACAGGCAGAATCATAGCACAATCATAATATTCCTGACATTGTACACACACCACGTACATTACTGTTTACTCCGTTCTCAGTAACGTAGCCAAAATTCATTCCAAATTGTCTGCTGCAATGGAATTTTGGCTTGTATGTCTCGGGATAGTGGTGCGTAAACAGTAACAATTATTCAGTTTGATTCAGTTTAGTTTGGTTTACATCTGAGATGGTTTAGTATTGAACAAAGCTGATAAAAATTAGACAAACAAAACAAACATCTATAGAGGAAAATGATAAAAAATTAGAAAATTTCTATAAATGCGCTTGTGAAAATGACGAAAAAGGCATATAATTAACGTTACAATATGTAAAGAGTGCAATAAAAAAGAAAAAACAGGTATAAGGAGGGTGCGAAATGCTAGATCAGTCATTTTATCAGAAAGCGGATGAGATCATTGCTTTCTATGGTAAAAAGCCGGCATCACTGATTCCGATCATGCAGGATATTCAGGGGGTGTACAGATATCTCCCGGAAGAATTGCTTACATATGTTGCGGAGCAGATCGGTGTGACAGAAGCGAAAGCGTTCAGTGTTGCCACATTTTATGAGAATTTCTCATTTGATGCGAAAGGTAAATATGTGATCAAGGTCTGTGACGGAACAGCCTGTCATGTAAGAAAATCAATACCGGTTCTGGAGGAACTTTATAAGAAACTGGGGCTGTCAAAGACAAAGAAGACGACAGACGATATGATGTTTACTGTGGAAACAGTTTCCTGTCTTGGTGCCTGCGGACTTGCACCGACTATGATGGTCAATGAAGAGGTATATCCGAGAATGACTCCGGAGAAGGCAGATGAGCTGATTGATAAACTGAGAGGGGGCGAACAGGGATGATCCAGAATAAGGAAGTATTGGAGCAGATCAGAGAAGAAGCTGTGAAAGAACTTAATTCTTATGACTGTCGTATTCTTGTCTGTTCAGGTACCGGATGTGTGGCAACCGGTTCTCAGAAAATCTATGAGAAATTCATGGAGATTGCCAAAGATGCTCCGGGAGTTACCATTGAGTTTGGACCTCATGACAAAGATGCACATGTAGGTGTAAAGAAAACAGGATGTCAGGGTGTCTGTGAACTTGGACCACTGGTTCGTATCCAGAAGGGTGACGATGTGATCCAGTACACGAAGGTTCAGATCGAAGACTGCCAGGAGATTTTTGAGAAGAGTGTTCAGGGTAATGAGACTATCGAGAGACTGCTTTACCAGAAAGGCGGAAAAGTGAGCCGCGGACCGGAAGATATTCCGTTTATCGCGAAACAGACCCGTATTGTTCTGAAAAACTGTGGTAAGTTTGATGCAGAATCTCTGAATGAGTACATAGCAAGCGGTGGTTTTCAGGCTCTGGAGAAAGCAATGTTTGAGATGGATCCGGATCTGGTTATTGATCAGGTTGATAAATCCGGTATCCGCGGACGTGGCGGCGGCGGTTTCCCGGCAGGTAAGAAATGGATTCAGGTAGCACGTCAGGCTGATCCTGTTCATTATGTAGTTTGTAACGGTGATGAGGGTGACCCGGGAGCATTCATGGATGGTTCTGTAATGGAAGGTGATCCTTACCGTCTGATCGAAGGTATGATGCTTGCAGCTTACGCAGTAAGAGCACAGCATGGTTATATTTATGTACGTGCGGAGTATCCCCAGTCAGTAGCACGACTGAAACACGCTATCGCAGTTCTGGAAGAAGTGGGACTGTTAGGCGATGATATCCTTGGAACAGGATTCTCCTTCCATATGCATATCAATCGTGGTGCAGGTGCTTTCGTATGTGGTGAAGGTTCTGCCCTGACTGCATCTATCGAAGGAAGCAGAGGTATGCCCCGTGTAAAACCGCCACGTACGGTTGAGCAGGGACTTTGGGCGAAACCTACTGTTCTGAATAACGTAGAAACTTATGCAAATATTCCGGAGATCATTCTCAAAGGTGCAGACTGGTACAGAAGTATCGGTACAGAAGGTTCTCCTGGAACAAAGACCTTCTCACTGACAGGTTCTATTGAGAATACAGGTCTGATCGAGGTTCCGATGGGAACAACTTTAAGGGAAATTATCTTTGATATCGGCGGAGGACTGAAATCCGGTGCTGCGTTTAAGGCTGTTCAGATCGGCGGACCATCCGGTGGATGTCTGACAGAAGAACATCTGGATGTACCCCTTGATTTTGACTCTGTTAAGAAATACGGTGCGATCGTTGGTTCCGGTGGTCTGGTTGTTATGGATGAACATACCTGTATGGTAGAGGTTGCACGTTTCTTTATGGGCTTTACCCAGAGAGAATCCTGCGGTAAATGTGGTCCCTGCCGTATCGGTACCAAGCGTATGCTTGAGATCCTTGAGAGGATCGTAGACGGAAAGGGTGAAGTAGAGGATCTGGATAAACTGGAGCATCTTGGAAACTTCATCAAGGACCGTTCACTCTGCGGACTTGGAAAGAGTGCACCGCTTCCTGTACTTTCCACATTAAGGAACTTCAGAGATGAATATGTAGAGCATATCGTTGATAAAAAGTGCGCGGCTCATGTATGTAAGGCAATGCGTTCTTATGTGATTGATCCTGAGAAATGTAAAGGATGTACCAAGTGTGCGAGAAACTGCCCGGTTGGTGCTATCACAGGAAATAAGAAAGAGCCTCACAGCATTGATACCTCCAAGTGTATTAAGTGCGGAACATGTCTGGAAAATTGTGTATTCGGTGCAATTTCTGTGAATTAAGGAGGGTGAAAAGATGATTCATTTGACAATAGATGGAATTCCTGCAGAGGTAGAGAAAGGTACGACTATTCTGCAGGCTGCCAGACAGATCGGAGTGGAGATTCCTACACTCTGCTATCTGGAAGATGTATTGCCGGATGGTTCCTGTCGTTTGTGCGTGGTAGAAGTAACAAACAACGGAAGAACCAAATTTGATACGGCATGTACACTTCGCTGCTCAGAAGGTGATGAAGTACAGACAATGTCAGAGAAGGTAGTTGCATATCGTAAAGATACACTGGATCTCCTTCTTTCTGACCACCGTGTACACTGCTTCTCCTGCGAGGCAAACGGCGACTGTAAATTACAGGATTACTGTTTTGAATATGGTGTAACTGAGACAAGCTATCCTGGTGAAATGAAGGATATGCCGATTGATGATACCAATAAATTCTTTACCTATGATCCAAGCCTGTGTATTCTCTGCCACCGCTGCGTGAATACCTGTAAAGAAATCGTAGGAAGAGGTGCGATCGATACCATGGATCGTGGTTTCAACTCCGTAATCGGTGCACATTATAAACATAAATGGAATGAAGGTATCTGTGAATCCTGTGGTAACTGTGTTCAGGCCTGTCCGACAGGTGCGTTAACCATGAAGCGCAGAAAGAAATATCGTCCATACCAGATTGACAAGAAGGTTCTGACTACCTGTCCACATTGTGCAACAGGCTGCCAGTATTATCTCCTCATAAAAGACGGAAAGATTGTGGATACAGAGGCTGCAAACGGACCATCCAACAAAGGTCTGCTCTGCGTTAAAGGCCGCAGCGGAAGCTTCGATTTTGTACAGTCACCGGAGCGTATCAAATATCCGTTAATTAAGAATAAAGAGACAGGTGAATTTGAACGTGCAACATGGGATGAAGCACTTGATCTTGTAGCTTCCAAGTTTATGGAAATCAAGAAGAAATATGGCTCTGATTCCCTTGCAGGTTTTGCATGCTCCAGATCACCGAATGAAGATATTTACATGGTACAGAAGATGGTTCGCTGTTGCTTCGGCACCAACAATACAGACAACTGTGCACGTGTATGTCATTCCGCATCTGTATCAGGTCTTGCAATGACTCTTGGCTCAGGCGCCATGACAAACCCGATCGAAGATATCACAAAGAATGCAGATCTGATCATGCTGGTTGGTTCCAATCCTGAGGAAGCACATCCTGTAGTCGGCATGCAGATCCGTCAGGCCATCAAGAGAGGATGCAAGCTGATCGTAGTTGATCCTCGTGATATTGGTCTGGCTAAGAAAGCAGATATCCATCTGAAACTGAAACCTGGTACAAATGTTGCTTTTGCAAACGGTATCATGAATGTGATCCTTTCTGAAGGTCTTCAGGATGACAAGTTCATTGCAGAGCGTACAGAAGGTTTCGAAGAATTAAAGGAAATCGTTAAAGATTACACACCTGAGAAGGTAGCTGAGATCTGCCACATTGATCCAGACGATCTGAGAAAAGCAGCGATCATGTATGCAAAAGCTGACCGTGCTCCGATCATCTACTGCCTTGGTGTAACTGAACATTCCACAGGTACAGAGGGCGTTATGTCCATGTCCAATATGGCAATGATGGTTGGCAAGCTTGGACGTGAAGGCTGTGGTGTTAACCCGCTTCGTGGACAGAATAACGTACAGGGTGCCTGCGATATGGGTGCTCAGCCGAACGTATATCCGGGATATCAGAAGGTTACTGATCCTGCAGTTCGTGAGAAATTCGAGAAAGCATGGGGTGTAAAACTTGATCCGAATATCGGAACTCATGCAACTGATGTATTCCCGAAGGCAATCACAGGCGAGATCAAGGGTCTGTATATTTATGGTGAGGACCCGGTAGTTACTGATCCGGACACCACACACATCATCAAAGCATTAAAGAGTCTTGATTTCTTTGTACTTCAGGAACTTTTCATGACAGAGACAGCTCAGTATGCAGATGTTATTCTTCCTGGCGTAAGCTATGCAGAGAAGGAGGGTACATTTACCAATACAGAGCGCCGCGTACAGAGAGTCCGCAAGGCTGTCACAGTGCCTGGCGAGATGAGACTGGATACAGATATTATTATTGATCTGATGAACCGTATGGGATATCCGCAGCCACATCTGACATCTGCTCAGATTATGGATGAAATTGCATCCCTGACACCGAGCTTCGCAGGTATCAGCCATGAACGTCTTGACAGTGAAGAAGTTCATGGACAGGGACTTCAGTGGCCATGTACCTCCAAGGATCATCCGGGAACACCGATCATGCATGTTGGTAAATTCTCCCGCGGTCTTGGCTGGTTCTATCCTGCAAAATATGTACCGTCAGCAGAGCTTCCGGATGAGGAATATCCAATCATCCTCATGACAGGACGTATTCTGTATCATTACACAACAAGAGCCATGACAGGAAAGACACCTGAGCTTATGGAGATCGAAGGTAAGTCATTTATCGAAATGAACATCGTAGATGCCGATAAGCTGGGTATCAAAAACGGTGATAAAGTCAGAGTTTCTTCCAGACGAGGATCCATTGAATCTACCGCTCGTGTAGGTACAAAGACCTCACCGGGTGAGAGCTGGATGCCATTCCACTTCCCGGATGGAAATGCAAACTGGCTGACCAACGCCGCACTTGACAAATACGCAAGAATTCCTGAATATAAGGTATGCGCAATTAAGATTGAGAAAGCATAAAACAATATCGGAGAAAAAGTTCCGGATCTGATATCGTAAATATTATATGGGGCTGTCGCACATGGATCTGCTGTCCTTGCGGCAGCTCCATATTCCTTTATGGAAAGGCAAAAATAATCATTCGGCAGTACATCATTCTGTGAAAGTACGGAACGGTTACAGATAATTTTTTGTGAAAAATATAGTGTTACATAATAAGGAGTACGAGGCATGCAGAGATTTCAGTCAATCCTTCAGTTTAAAAAAGTCAGTTGTAAAAACTGTTACAAATGTGTCCGGAACTGCCCGGTCAAGGCGATACGTGTTCATGATCATCAGGCCAGGATCATAGAAAGTCAGTGTATTTACTGTGAGAAGTGTATCCTTGTCTGCCCGCAGGATGCCAAGGAAGAGCAGAATATGATTCCTGCAATCTGCAATGCAATGGAGAATAAGACGCAGGTTATAGCCTCTCTTCATCCGGCATATCTGGCACGTTTTGGGGTAACCGGTATCAATGGAATAAGGGAAGCGATGAAGAAGCTGGGATTTGCAGATGCAGCGGATGCAGCAGAAGGTGCAAGCCTGATGATTTCGCAGTATAGAGCACTTTTTGCGGAACAGAAAGAGCCGGGAATAATGATCTCTTCTGCCTGTCCTGTAATCGTACAGTTTGTCAGGAAACACTATCCGCATCTTCTGGGAAATTTGGTACAGTCTGCCTCTATGATGCAGTTTCATGCCAGTTATCTGAAAAAGAAATATCCGGGAGCAGAGATTGTCTATGTAAGTCCCTGTATTTCGGCTATGTCAGAACTGAGAGACTCAGGAAATGAAGTGGATTATGTGATCACATTGGAAGAGCTGGCACAATGGATGAAAAAGAAGGGATTTCCATAACTGAGAAAGAACCTGAGCAGATTGCCTACCGTTCCAGAGAAATCGCCATTGCGGATGGTTTAACAGACCTGCTTGGGGCTGTAAAGGGAATCCGCAGGCTTTCTGTAAGTGGGATGGAGCAGTGCAGGGAGGTTCTGGAAGAACTTCATCCGGAGGATTTTGAAAATTGCTTTCTTGAGATGTATGCATGCAGCGGCGGCTGTGTGGCAGGTCCTTCTTTCCAGATGAAGAAGGGACATTATCTGGCAGATGTTCTGGCAGTGAAGAATGCAGCCTTTGGAAAAGATTTTCACAGAGAGCAGGGAGACTATGAACTTCCGGGATTTGAACTGAGAAAGAATTTCGGTTACTGTTCTGCACAGGAACAGGAAGAGATCTCAGAGGAAGAAATCAGGGATGCTCTGGCGGAAATGGGAAAATTTTCTCCAAAGGATGAATTAAACTGCGGTGCCTGCGGGTACAACACATGCAGGGAAAAGGCAATTGCCATTATCCAGAATAAGGCTGAGGTTGCCATGTGTATTCCATATATGCGGGCAAAACAGGAAAGTTACTCCAATAAAGTCTTTAATGCCATGCCCGGACTTCTGGTAACTGTGGATTATAATCTGAAGATCATTCAGATGAATGAGGCGGCGTCCAAATTGTTCAATATGCCGAAAAAGCGGCGCCTGATCGGGAAACCGGTATCGGAGATCATGGATGATTACAGTCTGGCGAGTATACTGGCTTTTGAACGGAATCTGATGCAGGATGAGATTTATCTGGAGGATCAGAAATGTTATCTAGATCGCGTAATGACGAATGATAAAGAAAATAAAATGATTCTCTGCATTATGAAGGATATTACAAAGGAGCGGAAGCATAAAGATCAGATTCATAATGCTCAGATTGAAGCTGCGCGTATGGCAGATAAGCTGGTAGAAGAACAGCTGAAGATCGTGCAGCAGATCGCCGGACTTCTTGGAGAAACTGCTGCAGACACCAAAGTGGCAGTAGAAAAACTGAAAAATACCATACTTCTGGAGAGTGAAGAAGAGAATGAAAAGAAATAAGCATCATGGACTGAATGTGGAATTTGACGGCTTATGCATGGATTTTGGTCATGTGAGCCTGAATAAAAAGAAAGAATTTCTCTGTGGGGACTGCTATAAGATTGAAGAAAATGATAAAGACCATGTTCTGGTGCTTTCTGACGGACTTGGGAGCGGAGTAAAGGCGAATATCCTTTCCACGCTGACTGCGACCATGCTCAGTACCATGATCATTAATCAGGTGGAACTGGATGAGGCAGTGCGTGCAGTGGCAAAAACGCTTCCTGTGTGCAGTGTGAGAAATCTGGCATATGCCACTTTTACAGTGCTGAATTTTCAGGGGAAACAGGTAAGCCTTTATCAGTTTGATAATCCGGATGCAATTCTGATCCGGGATGGCAAGCTCTTTGATTATCCGGTGGAGACAAGTATGATCGAAGAGAAGGAAATCCATAAAAGCTGTTTTGAACTGAAAGATGAGGATATGCTGATCATTATGTCCGACGGTGTCACCAATGCGGGAATGGGAAAAACTACCAACGGCGGCTGGGGAAGAGATGATGTAATGGCTTTCTGCAGGGCAAAGTACCATAAAGGGATGAGCGCACAGGAGATGGCAGGCTATCTGGCAGAGGCCAGCCTGGATCTGAATCTGAATGAAACGGATGATGATATTACAGCCATTGTTCTGCGGATGCGGCATAAACAGGTGGTAAACCTTATGATCGGCCCGCCAAGTAAGGAGGAGCATGATGAGCGATATCTGAAGTCCTTTTTCGATTCAGAGGGATATCATGTAATCTGCGGCGGAACTACTGCACAGTGTGCTGCCAGGTATCTGGATAAAGAGCTGATCTCTCTTAGTGAAACTGCCTGCGGAGACGTTCCTGCCTATTATAAGCTGGAAGGTACAGAGCTGGTGACAGAGGGATTTCTTACGATTGAGCATTTGCTTGAATATTGTGAAGAATGGATGGAGGACAGGCTGTCCTTTAACAGGCTGAAACGAAAAAAGGATGCGGCAGCATTGCTTGGTGTGATGCTGTTTGAGCAGGCAACGGATATTAATTTCTACTTCGGCGGTGCTATCAATAAGAGTAACGTGGAACTGGGAATCACAGAGAAAAGGAAAGAGCAGGCAGCAGAAGAACTTGTGGAACATCTGCAGAAAGCAGGAAAGAATGTGAATATTGCATTCTGGGCGATCTGAGAAAACAGAAAAAACAGCAGTACATGGTTTTATAAAGAGATATCAGGGTTACTGTTCACTGGTAATATCCCGCGAGGTGTTTTTTGTGAGCGAAGGTCACAGAAAACCCGAGACATACCGCGCGAATTTATGCGATTAGCATAAATTGAGTTTGCAAAGCAAACGATACTCCTTGGGCTTTGCGCAAGGAGGTTCATATTTTTTGCATCGCGAAGCGTGTTGCTGTGAACGGAGTGAACAGTAACACATCAGGAAGGATGAGACAGAAAATGGCGAAGATATTATGTGTATGCATCAGTAAGGAACGCAAGACCTGCTCGCAGAACATTCATGAATGCGAAGCTGATCTGCAGGGACTTGTGGGAGATGTGCATTATGGAATGGGCGGAAGAAAGCAGGTCAGTCTTCTTCCTTATGAGAAGGTAAAAGAATATTTTGAACAGGCAGGAGAAGATTTCAGATATGGCAGATTTGGAGAAAATCTCCTTGTGGAAGGGATTAACTGGAACAGTATTGCGGAGGGGAACAGATTTCGTTGTGGAGATGTACTTCTGGAAGCAGTCAGGATCGGTGCGGGCGGTCCTGCATCAGATGCCTATAAGGGAGAAAAGGTATGCACGCCCATGGAACCCTGGTTTGTATTCTGTCAGATTCTGGAGGCAGGGAGGCTGAGAGAAGGAGAAATCATTCTCCAACAGAGATGAAAAATATGTAATTCTTCAGCAGTGGCTGAATATTATGATGTTATAGCAATTTCCAAAATACTGAAGACAATCTGGTTTATAAAAAATAAGGCTCTAATGGAGTATCTTAGTGATATTATTCTCTGAAATTGCTATAGAGTTCAAAAGGTAAAACTAATATATCCGTCAATTGACCCGGTGGTTATAAAGGTATTGAAAAGACTATAAAAATGTAATATACAAGAGGAGGAATTAGTGCGTGGAGGGAATCAGTGTAGAACAGGCAGTGGAACAGATTCTGCAGCATACGCCTGTAATAAACGAGACAGAAGAAACAGAACTGAATAAAGCAGGGGGAAGAATCCTGGCGCAGGATATGGTGGCAGGGTTTGACAATCCTCCTTTTGACCGCTCTCCGGTAGATGGCTATGCGTGTAAGGCAGAGGATCTTGCAGGTGCCGCTAAAGAGCATCCGGTGAGGCTGAAAGTCATGGAAGAGATTGATGCAGGACAGTATTCGGAAAGAGAAATCCAGCAGGGACAGGCAGTGCGCATTATGACAGGTGCTGCAATACCCAATGGCTGCAACTGCTGTATTTATCAGGAGGATACCGATTATGGCGAAGATACGGTAGAAGTTTACAGCGAACAGAAGCGATGGAGTAATTATTGCTTCGCAGGAGAGGATTTTAAAAAGGGAACTACACTTCTGAAAAAAGGAACACATATCGGATATGTGGAGGCAGCAATTCTGGCCGGAATGGGAGTGGCGAAGTGCCGGTTTACCGTCAGCGAGAATTGTGCTTCTGACTACAGGAGATGAGGTGGTAGAACCGGGAATTCCATTGCCGGAAGGAAAAATTTACAACAGCAATATGACAATGCTGTCTGCCAGACTGCGTGAACTGGGAATCGAATCTTTGCATATGGAAGCAGTCAAAGATGATCCGACGGTTATGTCTGAGAAATTAAAAGAAGCAGCAGAAGCGGCAGATATGATCATCACTACGGGAGGTGTATCTGTAGGCAAGAAGGATATCATGCATGAGTCCCTGAGACTGATGGGGGCAGAGCGGATTTTCTGGAGGGTAAAGATGAAACCGGGAATGCTACATTGTTTTCTGCATATAAAAAGACTTCCGATATAACTGCAACAGATCATTGCGCTTCAGAAAGAGAGATTCCGATCATCAGTCTCTCCGGAAATCCTTTTGGTGTTGCAGTCAGCATAGAACTTTTGATCCGTCCTGCACTGGAAAAGATGATGCAGGATCCATCAATCGGTCTGAAAGAAGTAAATGGCATTATGGCTGATAATTTTGAAAAAGGAATCAAGGGCCGCCGCTTTATCCGGGCATATCTGGAAAATGGAAAATTTCATCTTCCCAATGGTCTTCACTCTAACGGAGTCCTCAGTTCCATGGCCGGCTGCAATTGCCTGATCGATACAAAAACCATGGAAAATCAGGAAAGCAGAAGCCTGAACGCAGGGGATAAAGTGAGCGCGATTTTGCTTTGAGAGGAGCAGCAAACAGGTGGAAAGAAAAAGAATATTTGCAATCAGCGGTGTAAAGAATTCAGGGAAAACAACTCTGATCTGCAGGCTTTTGGAGATTTTTAAAGACAAGGGCCTTAAAGTGGCGGTGCTGAAGCATGACGGGCATGATTTCGTGCCGGACGTACCGGGAACGGATACATACTGTCAGCTTCAGTCCGGAGCTACGGCACAGCAGTTTTTCAGCAGGCAAATATATGCTGGTAAAACAGCAGCCGCAGATTTCCGAAAAAGAGCTGGCAGAATTTTTCCGGAGGCAGATCTGATCTTACTGGAAGGATTTAAATACAGTACTTATCCGAAAATTGAAATTATCCGTAAGGGAAATTCAGCAGAAAGTGTCTGCAATCCGGAAAAACTGATGGCGATCGCCACAAACCTGGATGCAGAGGAAAGAGATGCACTGTCTGTACTGGAAAATGTTCCATTCTTTGAACTGGACAATGCAGAGTGTATTGCAGAATTTATTCTGTCGGATTATTTCCGGTAAAGAGTTTCATACGGTCACGTCGCGCGGCACAGATAAGGGTAAGGTGGTATTCTTTGGCCATGGCAACTGCCTCGGCAGAAGGGGATGCCTTGCTTGCCAGAACCGGAATCCCGGCGCGGATTGCCTTGATCGCCATATCTGTAGGGATACGTCCACTGGAATAAACCACGCATTTCTTCAGGTCAATATTATGGCGCAGGGCATAACCGATGGCCTTATCCAGAGCATTATGGCGTCCGATATCTTCGCACTGGAAGAGCAGTTCTCCGTCACAGGCAAGGAAACAGCTGTGAGTTGCCCAGGTCTGGCTGTGAAGCGGGGTACCATTGGCGAAACAGTCTGCAAGGTCAAAGATCCACTGTTTTTTCCATGGGACAGGTGTAACTGGCGTCATTGGCTGATCTGTGATAAAATAATCATTAAGAACACGATTTCCGGTGCAGCAGGTCGGAGTAGGAGCAACATAATCTTCATTTTCCTCATGAGACTGCCCGGATTTATTTTTACTCAGGATAACGCGGGCACGTTTGCCGAATTCACAGATGTAGATCTGGTCAACGTCATCAGCAGAAGAGATGATTCCTTCAGTAAAAAGACGCCCCAGAACCAGTTCAGCCAGATGTTGTGGGATACAGACCAGTTTCATGGTCAGACGTTCATTTACATATACATCCATCATGTGTTCCACAAGAATGGGTTCTGTTTCCTCATGAGTTTCCCCGTCACGACCCAGAAACTCATAGGTAACATTCTCGAGCAGATTCAGGTCGTGGTATTGTTCGTTGATTTTCATAGGACAGTTCCTTTCGTCCGGTAAGGATTTTAATAATCTTGATACATTAAGTATAGACTGCGGAGTATGGAGTGTCAAACGATTATGAGAGAAAATATTGCCTGTGATTTTGACGGCGAATAACAGAAGAAAAGGTTACAAAGGTTGCGGTTCACCCGTATCCGGTAACAGGAAAATCAATTATTAGAAAGTAAAAGGCAGGTAGAGCCGATGATAGACAAATATGGAAGAGAAATAGATTATTTAAGGATTTCCCTGACAGACAGATGTAATCTGAGATGCATTTACTGTATGCCGGAAGAAGGCGTAAAATCCCTTTCTCATGCAGAAATCCTCACATACGATGAGATTCTCCGCATCTGCAGGTGCGCAGCAGATCTGGGAATCCGTAAGATTAAACTGACAGGCGGTGAGCCTCTTGTTCGTAAGGGCTGTGCAAGTCTTGCAAAACAGATCAAGGCGATCCCGGGAATTGAGAAAGTGACATTAACAACAAATGGAATCCTGCTCGCCGAGCAGCTGGATGCATTACTGGATGCAGGAATTGACGCCATTAATATCAGTCTGGATACTTTGGATTCGGAACTGTTCAAAAAGTAGCGAGACGTGACGGACTGGAAAAGGTATTTGAGGGAATCGAAGCAGCACTTGCACATCCGGGACTTTCCCTGAAGATCAACAGCGTTCCGGTGATCAAGGAAAAAGAAAACTTCATCGGGATTGCAGGACTGGCGCAGAAATATCCAATCCATGTGCGTTTTATCGAGATGATGCCAATCGGATTTGGAAAACAGTTCCCATTCCAGGATGAAGAATCTATCAAAGCAGTACTGGAAGAAGCCTACGGTCCGATGCATGCAGTCAATGAACGCTACGGAAACGGCCCATGCCATTACTATGAAATCGCAGGATTTAAGGGAAAAATCGGATTTATCAGTGCAATGACCCACAAATTCTGCAGTCAGTGCAACCGAGTACGTCTTACATCCGAAGGATTCATGAAAGGATGCCTCCAGTATCAGAAAGGTACAGACCTGCGGGGGCTTATGCGCGGCGGATGCATGGATCGGAACTGAAAGAAGCAATTTATCAGGTAGTCTGGAATAAACCGGTGAGCCATAATTTTTATCAAACGAAGACAGAACAGGATGAAATCAGAGGAATGTCACAGATTGGCGGGTGAGATATGTAAATAAGAAAGACACTTTTCTTCTAACATTTTGAAATTGCAGCATCTTGCGGCAAGGGAAGAATCTGGTTTGGCAATACACTTCTGGTATAATTTCATGGCTTTGTTTTGCAAAGTATTCTGAATATTGTCAATCAGAAATTTTTCTTTTTGGAGCAGATAAATATAATCGGTTTTTTCTTTGTCACTTTTAAAAGAACGGAAACAATCAATCTGATTATATTTTAATTGCGTAAGACAATTGTCTGGAACGGGAATCATGTTATTGATATTTAATACTGCATAAAGATATCTGGTAGATTCATCCTGAAGTTTGTGGAAATCCAGACTGTTTGACATTTTCTGATGTTTGGGTTTGGCGGAAGAGATAGGAACATAGTAATGAAAATTTCCAATTGTAAGAAGAGTTCCTACATGAAGTTTTAAACGTTCCCCATATTCCACATATCCAACGTGGGAATCAAATTGTGTTAGGTAATTTATATATTTTTTATCAACAATATACCAATTCATAAAACCTCCTGAAAGTAAAAAGTGGGTGGATTACTCCACCCATTACTGTTAATCGATTGTTTTAATTGGACAACCTAACCGCTTTTAAACGAGTGTTTTGGCTGGACACTCTAACCGCTATACAGACATTTCTGTCTGTGATTTTATTATATGTAATATGAAGAAAAAAATCAATACTTTTATTGATGATTTATATAAACAAAAAGGAAAACTGATAATGAGAAAGAAAGAAATTTCTATGATTATTCTTGCTGGCGGTGCCAGCAGCCGCATGGGACGGGACAAATCAGATCTGACGATAGATGGGAAGACATTTCTTGAGATGCAGATAGAAAAGGGGGAAAAGCTTGGAATCAGTGATATTCTTCTGTCTGGCTATCATGGTGAAAATAGATATAAATATCCCATTATACCAGACCGCTTCCCGGGAAAAGGTCCGTTGGGAGGGCTGGAAGCCTGTTTTCGTAAAGCAAAGAATCCATATTGCCTGGTACTTGGTGTAGATGTTCCTCTGGTTCCGGCAGAGGAACTGGCTGCACTGATTCGCCAATCTCTGCATTCAGATGCAAAAGCAGTGATACTGAGCCACGGCGGGCATGAGGAACCTCTTATGGGAGTATACTGTACAGACCTGGCAGATGCCATGCTTGAAGAAATCACAGAGCGGAAAGGCGCAGTCTTTGCTTTTCTGCGGAAAAATGGATACGAATGCTACGAAAGCCAGGCTGCGGCCTGGTATTTTTTCAATATCAATGATTCGGAAACATATAAAGAAATAGCGAGAAATCATTTTAGATTCAATTGGAAAACTGTGATGAGAGTCGACAGAAACGTTTGATTGCTTATTACAGGAATAGCTGACAAAATGAACTGTTGATGTATTTTCAACATTAAAGAATAAGGGTGGTGATTATGGCTGAGTATAAGAATTGGTATTTGGCTGGAGGATCGGGAATGAAGGATGAGAGAAAAAAATTAAAATTAATTATATTACAATGCATAGCTGTGATAACTGCAAATTTTATTACAATCTGGTATTTCGAAGAACTTTTTTCAGGGGATTTTGGTATGTTATTTTTGCATCATTTATTTTAACTTTTATATATATCATACGGAGTTTTTGCTGTTTGAGAAAGATTCGTGTATTTTGGTTTGCGGCAATACCAGTTTTTCTATTTGGAATATATCTGGCATTTTTGTTTAATGATGGAATAAAAAAATTAAACTTTCAGGTATATAAGGAAAAAAGGACTGAAATTGTTCAGATGGTACAGAATAACCAGATAAAAATAAGGAAAGATATGGAATTAATCGAACTACCAGAAGATTATAAAAAATGTTCTTCAGGTGGAGAAGCTGTAGTCCGGCAAAATAATGGCAGTTATACAGTGGGATTCTGGTATACACAAGGCTTTTTGAACAGTGGATTTTCTTTATTTGCCTATAGTAATGATGACAGCCGGACAGATGTGATTCAGATGGTAAAAGAATATGGAGGAATAGAATATGAGATTAATCTGTCTGAGAAAGAAAAGGGCTGGTATTATGTTACGGTAAAAGTCGGTGAGTAATTGAGAAAATGAAAGCGAAATATGTCTGGCGGTTCAAATTAGAATAGGAGTATAAGAAAATGAAAATCAGAATGAGAAATCCAGAATTTCCACTGTATTTTATTGTGGAATTAGGTTTTGGTATATTTTTATTTTTGGATAGTCCATATAAAGTAATTTCGTTAAAAGAAAAATGTATTATGATTTTGATATGTGTGATCGTTTGGAATATTGTATTTATGATTTCGCGAATGCGTATTATTATCATGGATAAAAATGGATGCACAGTAAAGCTGCTTTTGTGGGAAAAAACATATAAGTGGGAAGATTTAGAAATCATCCGTGAAGATTGCTGGAACAGTGGAAGACTGCATTTAAAAGGAATTGTTTTTTCAAGTAGAAGAATGGGAAAAATGGAAAGGTTTATTCAACTAAGAAAATTTTTCAATCATTACAATTTCTGAATTGCTTTTTTATTATATTTGATGATGAAGATGTGGAAAGAATATATGCATTGAAGAAAAAGCTGGGAAAAGTTCCCGAATTTAAGAAGACTTCTGAAAATATACTTACCAGTTGAAGGACTGGGGAGTAAAAGTTGAAAAAGGAGAAAATTTAAAAAAGAAGAAAAACAAAAGTTTTATGATGAAATGGTTCGTATAAAAAAAGAACAAAAGAAGAATAAATGATGAATCAGAGAACGGTTGGCATTCCCCACCGACCGTTCTTTTTGTACCCATTTTTAAGCAAAAAGAGACGAAAAACCATGAAATACAGAATAATTACATTAATTGGTCTTGCCGGAAGTACTCTGGCAGTGTGTTTTGGAGGCTGGGATAAATTCCTGCAGACATTGCTTTTGTTTATGGCAATCGACTGGTTTACAGGGGGAATCCTTCTTCCGGCAGTATTTGGAAAAAGTCCGAAATCTGAAATGTGCACTGGAAAGCAGAGCAAGCTGGAAAGGGTTGTGCAGAAAAGGCATGACATTGTTGTATGTTCTCATTGCTGCCCGTCTGGATGCATTGATGGGAACAGAATATCTGAGAGATGCGGTATGCATTGGATTTATTGCAAATGAAGGTCTTTCTATCATAGAGAATGCGGGACTGATGGGTCTGCCTCTTCCGGAAAGCATTTGCCAGGCAATTGATGTACTGAAACGACATTCACAAAATACGATAGAAAAACAGACTTAGAAAAGATATATGATTTCAGCAGAAAGGAGCAGGTTATGAATATAAATCAGCAGTATATATCGGAAAGAAACAGTTATTCGGGACAAATACCAAGATATATTGTGATCCACAATACAGACAATTACAGCACAGACGCAGATGCCAGGGCTCATGCAATGGCACAGTATCATGGGAATTTTGATGGATATTCAGCTCATGTGTATGTGGATGATAAATCAGCATATCAGGCAATGCCATATAGCAGAGGTGCATGGCATGTAGGGGTGAACTATGGAGAAAGATTATTTGGAACAGTGAATAATCGTAATTCTGTAGGAATTGAAATGTGTGTGCAGGCCGGTTTTGATTATGATAAGGCATTTGCAAATACAGCAGAGGTGTGCAGACAGCTTATGTCGGAATTGAATATTCCGGCAGACAGAGTAGTACAGCACAGCACTATGATGTATGCGCCAAAAACTGTCCTTCCGCTATCCGTGCAAAAAATGACTGGAACCGTTTTAAAAAGCTGATTCAGGAAAAGGAAGAAGAGAATTCGCCTTCAGGTGGGAAAAAATAACACTGACAGAAGAACTGAGAGTCATCCTTCCTGAATTATCCAGGGGATGTACGGGTACAGCTGTAAAGATGCTGCAGGTATTTTTACAGGTGCAGACAGATGGCATTTTCGGAACAGAAACAGAAAATGCGCTTCGTACATTTCAGAAAAATACGAATCAGTTAGCTGATGGAATTTGTGGCAGAAATAGTTGGATGGCGATTGCTGTACATATGAGAGAGAATACGTATGCAGGTTATTAATATTTGACAGAGTTTAATAAAATTCATTTTGTAAAGACAGTTGCTGTATAGCTTGACTGTGCCATATCTATTCGGAGAATCAAAAATGATTATATATAGTAAAAGAGTATTTGCGGTCAACTATAATTATGTCCAGGATTGACCATATATAATAAAAGAGTGATTGAGGTCAACAATAAACATAATTAGTGATGACCGTATATAATAAAAGAGCGATTGAGGTCAACAATAAACGTGATTAGTGATGACCGTATATAATAAAAGAGCGATTGAGGTCAACAATAAACGTGATTAATAATGACCGTATATAATAAAAGAGCAATTGCAGTCAACAATAAACATGTTCAGAATTGACCTCATATAATAAAAGTACAATCGCAGGTCAATTAAAATTTCGATTATAGTTGACCTGAAATGAAAATCAAAAAATAAAGTCAATACAAATAGTATTTTGGGTATCTTTCGTTCATGGTAATATTTCCTGAGATATGTCTTGCGCATTGATTGCTGCAAAAAATAAATTACTTTTCGCTAAGATGTAGAAAAGCCCATTTTTCTGTGATAAGATGATAAGGATTCGATAAACAATAATTGTTTTACGAACAGACAGAAAGCATGCATCAAACTGCATGACAGAAGAGAACGGAGTTGAAAAGGTGAAAAAAAGAAAAAATTTTTCAGAAGTCTGCGTTTTCGTATTCTGATCATCCTGATCATTCTGGGAATCGTGCCGGGGGTTATTGTAACATATACGATGCTTCATAACTATCAGAACCGGGCGGTTGCAATGCTTACAGAGACAGTGGGTGATCAGTGCGATATTTTATGTAATCTGATCATCAGGGAGAATTATCTCAATGATACAGATTCAGAGGTTGTAAACAGCAAGCTGGAACTGTTTTCCAATGTGTATAACGGACGCATCCTGCTGGCTGACAGAGATTTTAAGATAGTGAGTGATACCTTCCACACAGAGGAGGGAAAGACGCTTCTCAGTTCACTGGCTGTAGCCTGTCTGAAAGGAGAAGAGACAAGCAATTATGACGCAAGGAGTAAAGTACTGGAGCTTGCAGTTCCTGTACAGAGTCCGGATGTGCAGCAACTTCAGGGCGTGATGTTGGTAAGTGTTTCGGCTGTTGATATTGCAGAAACACTTTCAGAGATGGAACAGAGAGGCGTGATGCTGATCAGAAGTATTGTTGTTCTTTCAGTATTTCTGGCATGGCTGCTCTCTACAATACTTGTAAAACCACTTGCGAGAGTGACGAAGGCCATTGAAGACCTGACAGATGGCATGCTAGATGAAGAGATCAGTGTTCCTGACTATACGGAGACAGAGCTGATTACAGATGCATTCAACAAGATGGTCAACCGCATGAAAATTCTTGATGAATCCAGGCAGGAGTTTGTATCCAATGTGTCCCATGAACTGAAGACACCCCTGACTTCCATGAAGGTTCTGGCAGATTCTCTGGTTGGACAGCAGGGAGTCCCGGAGGAACTGTATCAGGAGTTTATGAGTGATATTACTGCTGAGATCGACAGAGAGAATAAGATCATTACAGATCTGCTCTCACTGGTAAAGATGGATAAGAAAGCTGCAGATGTGAACATTACACATATGGATATCAATCAGCTTCTTGAAGATATTCTCAAACGTCTGCGTCCAATTGCGGACAAGCGCAATATCGATCTGATCCTGGATTGCTTCCGCCCTGTGGATGCAGATGTGGATGAGGTGAAGTTTACGCTTGCCATCAGTAATCTGGTGGAGAATGGCATTAAATATAATGTGGATGATGGATGGGTGCGTGTGTCTCTGGATGCAGACCATAAATATTTCTATATAACAGTGGCGGATTCCGGTATGGGAATCCTGAGGACAGTATAGAGAGAATCTTTGAGCGTTTCTATCGTGTGGACAAGTCCCATTCCAAGGAAATCGGGGGAACCGGTCTGGGACTGGCGATCACCAAGAGTTCTATTGCAATGCACCATGGAACAATCAAAGTATTCAGTAAAGAAGGAGAGGGAACTACATTCTCTGTGCGTATTCCTCTGTCTTATATACCGTCATAGGAGGTGCCATTGTGAAAAAGAAACTTTCAATCATTATAACAGCGTTAATACTAAGCATCCTTGCGGCCGGGTGTTCTGTGGAGATACATGAAGATCCGGGTAAGCAGGATGCCAAATATTATCTGTACGATATCAGCTCTGATGAAACTCAGCTTCAGAAGGAAAGCTACTCTCCGGAGGAGACAACTGCAGACTATATGCTTAAGGATATGATGCAGCGGATGAACAGCCAGCAGACAGATTCGCAGAACCGGGTCAGTCTGCTTCCTGAAGGAGTACAGATGAATTACAGTGTAGAAGAGGACGTGCTGGTGGTCAACTTTAACAGTCAGTACAGCAGCATGAGCCGCGCCAGGGAATTACTTGTGCGGGCAGGTGTTGTGAAGACTTTCCTTCAGGTTCCGGGGATTAATTCTGTGCGTTTTACAATAGAAAATGAAGATCTGACAGATTCCAGGGGACAGGCTGTGGGAAATATGACTGCAGATACCTTTGCCGAGTTCACAGGAACTGAACCGGATGCCTATTGCAGCAATACCTTTACGCTTTATTTTACTGATAAGAGTGGTCAGAAGCTGGTAAAAGAACAGCGTACTGTGCGGTATAAACGCAGTATCCCCAAAGAGAGGATCGTTCTGGAACAGTTAATGAAGGGACCGCTGGAAAAAGGGCATTACCCCACAATTCCGGAGAATACGGAGGTTCTGAATGTGACCATAGCAGACAGGATCTGCTATGTGGCATTTGACGGAGTATTTTCTTCCTATGCGCTGGATGTATCGGAGAAAATACCGGTATATTCTGTGGTAAATTCGCTGCTGGATGCGCTGGATGCAGACAAAGTGCAGATTACGGTCGGCGGGAAGGACAGGCTGGATACCTTTGGTAAGAAGATGGAGCTGTATCATTTTTATGAAAGAAATGATAAGCTGGTAGTCAAGGAAAAAGAGTGATATTCATAAACGAAGAGGAGGCACAAAAGTGAGGAGACGCCCTGTGTGTATCCTGTGCATGCTTCTGGTTGTTTTTCTGTGTATGACAGACTGGCTGGGATTTTCCTGATAAGGGGGAATCCACTGCCACAGTCTGTGCAGACATGGATCAGAAAGCATCCGGAATCCACCATCTGCGGGGAGGTGGTCAGGTGCCGGGAGAATGAAGATTTTCAATCTGTATATCTTAGAAATACTTATCTTATTTACAATTCTGAAAAAGTTTCCATTGATAATATAAAGGTTTATTTAAAACAAAAAAAGAATCATAGCGGTAACAGTGATGTTGATAAACTTCTGGCAGGAAGTCTTGTTCTGGTGTCCGGAAAACTGGAAGAGGTGCAAAGCCCCACGAATCCGGGAGAGTTTGACAGTAAAGCATACTATGGCTGCCAGAGGATCTATTATGTGATGAAGAAAGGAAAGATAAAGAAGCAGTCGCAGAGTCATTCTGTATATGGGCAGTTCCTGATCGATATGCAGCAGAAATTTGCAGGTATTCTGGAGAAGACCTGTGGAATGGAAGCTGGAGCGTTTGAAGCAATCGTGCTGGGAGATAAAACAAATCTGGATTCGGAGTTGAAAATGCGTTATCAGATGGCAGGAATTATACATATCCTGGCGATTTCGGGGCTCCATATCAGTCTTCTTGGAATGGGACTGTATAATCTGCTGAAAAAAATCGGTCTGGGTATCTGCCGGCAGGCCTGCTGGCGCTGGTGATCATGCTTCAGTATGGGATGATGACCGGAGGGACTGTTTCAACTATGCGGGCAGTATGTATGTTTTTACTTTCTGTAGGTGCAAAGATTGCAGGACGGATTTATGATATGCCTACAGGAATGGCGGCTGCGGCGATCCTGATCCTTATGGAAAATCCGGCGTATCTGCTTGATGGAGGTTTTCTGCTGTCTTTTGGATCGGTGATTGGGATTGGCTGTGTCTGGCCAATGGTGCAGGAGGGGATGGATGTATTAAACCGGAAAAAACGAAGTAAGGTTAATGAGAAGGGAAAAATCAGAAATAAACTTCTGATGTCATTTCTGGCATCCGGAGTTGTGCAGCTTACAACACTTCCCATAGTGCTGTGGTTTTACGGAGAAGTGTCGGTGATGGGGATTTTTCTGAATCTGCTGGTGCTTCCTACTGTGGGAATCGTATTGGGAAGCGGAACTGCCGGTGCATTACTTGGATTAGTCACTGTCAGAGGAGCGTTTCTGGCTGTTGTTCCGGGCAGGATTATTCTGAGAGGATATGAGTTCCTGACAGTGCTGCTGGGGCGACTCTCGTTTTGTACATGGATCGGCGGAAAGCCGGAAGTGTGGCAGATCGTTGGATATTATCTGGTTCTGGCAACAGCGGTGTGGATGTACAGAGCGGGTGTGATGAAAAGTGAAAATGGTAAGATCTTTGCGTGGAAAATCCGGGCTGTATATGCAGGTATGGTATGCTTTGCAATTCTGCTGATCAGTTACAGACCGCATGAAGATTTCCGCATCGCCTGTCTGGATGTGGGACAGGGAGACGGAATTGTGGTGGAAATAGAAAACAGATGGAATATCCTGATCGACGGGGGCAGTACGAATAAGAATGAACTGGGAAAATATCAGCTGCTCCCATACTTGAAGAGCAGAGGGATTTCCAGACTGGACGGAATTTATGTTTCTCACACAGATGAAGATCATATCAGCGGGGTGCGGGAACTTCTGGAATTTGTTGAGAAAGATCTGACTTCTCTGCGCATAGAGAATCTGATCCTGCCCAAATGGAGCGATATTCAGGAGAATAAAAATTATCGGGAGCTGACAGAGCTGGCAGAGTCAGCGGGAGTCCGGGTGCTTACTATGAAAGCAGGAGATGAGATCAGATATGGAACTGTCAGACTGAAGGTTCTGTGGCCGGAGTCCACAGCATCAGGGAAGGAAGTAAATGAAGATGCAATGGTTCTGGAAATGATAAGCAAAGATTTCAAAGGGCTTTTTACCGGAGATATCGGAATGGTGACAGAAGAAAAACTGATACAGAATGGGTGTCTTGAAGATGTGGACTTCCTGAAAACTGCTCATCACGGTTCCAGATATTCTACAGGAGCAGAGTTTCTGGAAATCGTCAGACCGGAACTGGCTGTTGTTTCCTGTTCTGCAACAAACACATACGGGCATCCGTCGCCGGATACGCTGGAACGGCTGAAGAAGAGTGGAAGCAGAGTGCTGATCACCAGAGACTGTGGGGCGGTTACAATAGTCAATGGAAAATCTGTTTCTGCCTTTAACCGAATCAAGTAAGACCCCTGTGGAGATGTGAAAAGCAATAAGCAGTAGGATTTTCAAAGTGGTTACGTTCACAGTAACTCAAAGCAAACAATGTTGTCATAATTATATACAGGTGTCTTGACACCTGTATATCCGGGGAGTATAATTGCACAGACAAACGAAAATCAGGCATGATGTGAGGAAAGAAAGATGAAAGAACATTATGATGTCATTATTGTGGGAACAGGGCAGCCGGACTGTACTGTGCACTGAACCTTCCGGAGAAAATGAAAATCCTGCTTATCACCAAGCAGGAGGCAGACCAGTCAGATTCATTCCTGGCACAGGGCGGAATCTGTATGCTGCGCGGCGAAGATGACTATGAAAATTATTTTGAAGATACCATGCGGGCAGGACATTATGAGAATAATAAACGGGCAGTAGATCTGATGATCCGCAGCTCCAATGATATTATCAGAGATCTTCTGCGTTATCATGTGGATTTTGCAAGGGATGGTCTGGGAAATCTGGCATTTACCAGAGAGGGAGCACATTCCCAGCCAAGAATTCTTTTTCATGAGGATATTACAGGAAAAGAAATCACACAGACTCTCTTAACTGCTGCAAAAATAAAAGAAAATATTGAAATTTGTGAATATATGACTATGGTAGACCTGATCTCCAAAGACAATACAGTCTGTGGAATCATTGCAATGGACCGGAATGACCAGGCATTTCCTGTTTATTCTCAGTATGTGGTTCTTGCCTGCGGCGGAATCGGCGGGCTTTTTAAAAACTCTACCAACTTTTCGCATATTGCAGGAGATGGTGTTGGAATTGCCATGAAGCACCATGTGGAAATGGAAAATCTGGACTATATCCAAATTCATCCGACAACTCTCTATTCAAAGAAACCCGGACGGCGTTTCCTGGTTTCAGAATCAGTCAGAGGAGAAGGTGCTCTTCTGTATGATAAGAACGGACAGCGTTTTACAAACGAATTACAGCCGAGAGATCTGCTGAGCCAGAAGATTTTGCCAGATGGAAAAGGATGGAACAGAGTTTGTATGGGAAGATATGCGCCCTCTGGGAGAAAAAACAATTCTGGAACATTTTCCTCATATTTATGAACAGTGCGTGGAAGAAGGTTTTGATCCGAGAAAAGAGCCAATCCCGGTTGTTCCGGCACAGCATTATTTTATGGGTGGTATCAAGGTAAATCTGGGAAGCAAAACTTCCATGAAGGGACTTTATGCCTGTGGAGAGACAAGCTGTAATGGTGTCCATGGAAGAAACCGTCTGGCAAGTAATTCTCTTCTGGAATCTCTGGTCTTTGCAAGAAAGGCTGCAGATGATATGATATTTGGACAGACACCGGAATATGTGCGGGCAGATGCAATTGATATGAATATGTATGAAAGCAGAGAAGAACTGCTTAATGCCTGTCACGAAACCGTATTAAAAGAGATTGAAAGGATGAAAAAAAGTCATGAATAGTATTACAATGAAAATGCAGGCAGACAAGCTGATCCGTATGGCACTTCAGGAGGACATTACCAGTGAGGATGTTTCCACGAATGCAGTGATGCGAAGCGCGGTAAAAGGAACCGTAGATCTGATCGCAAAGGAAGACGGAATCATTGCCGGACTGGATGTATATGCGAGAGTATTCCAGATTCTGGATGAGAAAACAGAGATCAGTTTCAACTTTAAAGACGGTGAGGCAGTAAAGAAGGGCGATCTTCTTGGAACAGTAACAGGAGATATCCGGGTGCTTCTTTCCGGAGAGAGAGTTGCCCTGAATTATCTCCAGAGAATGAGTGGTATCGCTACTTATACAAAACAGGTTTCAAAGCTTCTGGAAGGAAGTAAGGTAACACTTCTGGACACCAGAAAGACAACTCCGAACTGTCGTGTTTTTGAAAAATATGCTGTACGCATAGGCGGCGGATGCAACCACAGATATAATCTTTCTGACGGAGTACTGCTTAAGGATAATCATATCGGAGCAGCCGGAAGCGTAGCGAAAGCAGTGGCCATGGCAAAAGAATATGCACCATTTGTCCGTAAGATCGAGATTGAAGTAGAGACTATGGAACAGGTAAAAGAAGCAGTAGAAGCGGGAGCAGATATCATTATGCTTGACAATATGACACCGGAAATGATGAAAGAAGCAGTAGAGCTTATAGCAGGCCGGGCACAGACAGAATGCTCCGGAAATATCACAAAGGAAAATATCGCCAAAATCCTGGAAACAGGTGTGGATTTTGTTTCCAGCGGTGCACTGACACATTCTGCTCCAATCCTTGACATTTCCATGAAGAATCTTCATGCAATATAATAATAAGGCTTTTGAGTTTGAAATCTGCGAAATATGAACAGGCAGTCATCTGTATAATAACATGGCAGCGAAGCTGTTTTGCAGGTATCAGGATTATATCGTGGAGAAAGGATGAGAAAGTATGAATACTGCTCAGAGAAGAACTGAAATTTTAAAGCTCCTTCAGCAGGCAGAAAAACCTGTGGCTGCCAGGGCGATGGCATCCCAGTTTGGAGTAAGCAGACAGGTGATCGTGCAGGATATGGCTGTGATACGTGCATCTACACCGGGAATCCTGTCAACGACCAGAGGTTATGTGCTGCAGCAGGATAAAGACATTGCATGCACCAGAGAATTTAAAGTACGTCATGGACAGGAAAAGGCAGCGGAGGAGCTGAATCTGATTGTGGACTGTGGCGGACGGGTGAAAAATATCAGCATCAGCCACAGGGTTTACGGACGTGTCACTGCAGAGATGGATATTCGTTCCAGACAGGATGTGAATGAATTTGTCCAGGCGATCAACAGCAGCCATTCCAGTGTATTAAGCAGTGCTACTTCCGGGTATCACTATCATCTGATAGAAGCATCCAGCCAGGAAAGGCTGGATCTGATCGGAGAACAGCTGAAGAAAGCAGGTTTCCTTGCACCACTTCAGCCCTGGGAAAAAGAAAAAAAGGAATAATATAGAAGGGATTCAGAAGATGACAATAGCAGAAATTCAGCAGGAAATCCTGCGAATGAAAAAAGAACAGGATATCTGTATTCTTGCACACGCATATCAGGGTCAGGAGATTCTGGAAGTGGCAGATTATACAGGAGATTCCTATGGCCTGAGTGTACAGGCATCCAAAAGAGACTGCAGCGGTGTGATCATGTGCGGCGTTCGTTTTATGGCAGAAACCTGCAAGATTTTAAGTCCGAAAAAGAGAGTCTGGCTCGCTAACCCTGTAGCCGGATGTCCCATGGCAGAGCAGTTGGATCTGGAAGGTCTGCGTGAATTAAAAGCACAGTATCCGGATTATGCAGTTGTCGCCTATATTAATACAACCTCAGAACTGAAAACAGAATGTGACGTATGTGTTACGTCCTCATCAGCAGTTGAAATCTGCAAAAAGCTGGAGCAGGATAAGATTTTATTTATTCCGGATCCGAACCTGGGACACTACGTGGCAGAGAAGCTTCCGGAGAAAACATTTGCATTTTACAAAGGCGGATGTCCGAGACATATCGTGGTCAGCGCAAAAGATATAGAAAAAGCCCGCGCAGCACATCCAGATGCACTTTTCCTGGTACACCCGGAATGCCGTCAGGAAGTAGTAGAGCAGGCTGATTATGTAGGCTCCACTACAGGAATCATGGAATTTGCAAAGAAATCCGAACATAAAGAATTTATCATCGGAACAGAAAACAGCATTGTAGAGCATCTTCAGTTTGAATGTCCTGATAAGAAATTCTACCGGTTGCAGTACAGCTTACATGCATGAATATGAAGGTTACCACCTTAATGGACATCTACAACTGTCTGAAAGGACAGGGCGGGGAAGAAATCCTCCTTCCGGAAAATATCATGGAAGGTGCCGGAAGATGCATTCACAGAATGGTAGAGCTGGGCGGCTGAATAATAACCTGAAAATTTCTGCTGGCTATTATGTCATGGAATTGATACAATAAAAGTAACATTACTGTTCACTCCGTTCTCAGTAACGTAACCAAAATTCATTCCAGATTGCCTGCGGCAATGGAATTTTGGCTTATATGTCTCGGAATTTTGGCATATTCATGTCAAACATCTTGCGGGGTAGTGGTGTGTGAACAATTACAGACAAAACAGCCTCAGGAGTAGAAAATTGAAAAATATACAGGCAGACATTAAATCAGGAAATTTTAAACAGGTGTATCTTCTCTATGGAGAGGAAGCATATCTGAAACAACAGTATAAACAGAATCTGGTAAAGGCACTGAATCCGGATGGGGATACTATGAACTTCAATCACTATGAAGGCAAGGGGATTGATGTAAAACAGTTGATCGACCTCTGTGAAACCATGCCATTTTTTGCAGAGCGCAGAGTGGTTTTGCTGGAAGATACAGGTTTTTTCAAAAATAAGTGTGAAGAACTGGCAGATTATATGAAAGAGCTGCCGGACTATCTGTATCTGGTTTTTGCAGAAACGGAAGTAGACAAGAGAAACCGCATGTACAAAGCAGTAAAAGCCTACGGAAGTATTGCGGAATTTATCAGACAGGATGAAAAAACTCTGATGCGCTGGGCAGCAGGGATCCTGGGGAAAGCCGGAAAAAAGATCACCCAGAGAGACATGGAACTTCTGCTGACCAAAACAGGAACTGACATGGGGAATCTCAGGATGGAGATGGAGAAGCTTATCAGTTATACAGAAGGCAGGGATGTGGTGACTGCAGAGGATATTGAAGAAATCTGCACCACCCAGACAACCAACAGAATTTTTGATATGGTGCGTGCAGTAACAGAGAAAAATCAGAAGCGTGCACTGGAACTTTATTATGATCTGCTGACATTGAAAGAACCGCCGATGAGGATCCTGTTTCTTCTTGCGAAGCAGTATCGCCAGCTGCTGTTGGCAAAACAGTTTGCAGCAGCAGGACTTGCGCAGACGGAGATAGGCTCAAAACTGGGAGTGCCCGGGTTTGTTGTGAAAAATATCACAACATGTGCCAGAGCCTATACTATATCAGAACTGGAACAGGCAGTAAAAGATTTTGTGGATGCAGAAGAATCGGTGAAAACAGGACGCCTGGAAGATAAGCTGAGTGTAGAATTACTGATCATTAAGTACAGCAGTAAAGTAAAATAAGAAAAACGGTAACTGCCGGATATTCTGGCAGTTACAAAAGATAATAACAAAAAAGACAGCCACATGACGGTGATGGCTGTCCTTTTTAATCATAAGCTTATAATTAAAAATTCAATCTATAATTAGTCAATGCTGTTAACAGCTTTAGCTAAACGGGCAACTTTTCTTGCGCAGTTGTTTTTGTGATAAACACCTTTGGATGTAGCTTTGCTGATTGTGGAAACAGCATCCTTTAATGCTACTTCTGCAGCTGCCTTATCTTTATTTGCTACTGCTGCTTCAACTTTCTTCATAGAAGTTTTAACTGCAGATTTGATTGCTTTGTTTCTTGCTGCTTTAGTTCTGTTTACTAAAATTCTTTTCTTAGCAGATTTAATGTTAGCCAATTCGTACACCTCCAATTTAATTCGATAAAATATTATTATACTCCTGTCATAGAAACAGACACGGGCGCTCCTATGAACATGCTTATATATATTATCTCAAATAATCTTCCTTGTCAATACATATTTCCATAAAAAAGCTAAAAATAGATATAAAAAGTTGTTATAAGAACGGAGCAAACAGTAACAAATATTGAATGAAGTACGGAGGGAAAAGAGATGTTGGATAATTACGGAATAAGAACAGACCTGGCGCTGGAGGCAACCGAACGGTTTACAGAGGAAAACGTAGAAGTCCGGGGAGTGGAGATCCACGAAGATTATAATGAAGAGAAAGATATCCGTACCACTGTGGTAAAGATCACCACAGAAAACGGTGCCCGGACAATGGGACGGCCCCAGGGAAGCTATATTACGATAGAAGCTCCGGGGCTTTCTGTACATGATGAGGATTATCACAGAGAAATTTCCCTGGAAATCGCCCGTCATTTACAGAATGTGATCAATCTGGAGCGTGAGCTGTCCATTCTGGTAGTAGGTCTGGGAAATTCAGCGATCACAGCCGATTCCCTGGGGCCTCATGTGGTAGAAAATCTTCATATAACGAGACATATGATAAGAGAGTATGGCCTGCAGAGTCTTGGAAAAGAAAAAATGCACCGTATCAGCGGAATTATCCCGGGAGTAATGGCACAGACAGGGATGGAGACATCTGAGATCATACAGGGAATCGTGGCAGAGACAAAGCCGGACATAGTGATTGCCATTGATGCGCTGGCAGCAAGAAGCACCAGACGCCTGAACCGTACAATTCAGATCACAGACACAGGAATCAACCGGGTTCCGGTGTAGGCAATCACAGAGTGGGGCTTACAGAAGAAAATCTGCAGGTAAAAGTGATTGGGATCGGAGTACCCACCGTAGTAGATGCGGCAACTATCGTCCATGATTCCATGGCACACCTTCTGGAAGCTCTGGAAGAGGCAGAACAGAAAGAATTTCTGGAAGAATGATATCTCCTCATCTTCACACCATGTTTGTAACTCCCAAAGATGTGGATGAGACAGTAAAATACCTGAGCTTCACAATCTCAGAAGGACTGAACATGGCGTTTGAGGAAATAGGCGGCTGACCGGAAAATTGTTCCATCAGTGTGAACAGGGTATAAATGGGAAAACATGGACATAGGATAAGTCAAGAGGTGATCCATGTGACAAACGTTCAGAAAGCGTTCTGCATTCTGCTTAGCATGTGCTTTTTTGCCACTCTGGCAGTATTGCCGGGGACATTTTTTACAGGAGAAAATGTGTACAGGCATCTGCCCCTGTACCGCTTTCTGGAAAAAAGAGCTCATATGAGTTCCTATGAAGATATTGAAACTTATAAAAAAATAGCAGGAGAAAACGGAAAATATCTGGGAGAGCGTGCACGGTCCGAACAATTGCTGGCAGAAAAAGGTGAATCTGAAGAATTACAGACACCAGAATCTACACCGGTACCGGAAAAAACAGCAATCCCCTCAAAAACAGTAAAATCAGCGAAAATATCAGAATCAGAACAAGCTTCAGAAAAAACAGAGAAGACACATAAGCCGGAAAAGACAACTGTGTCACCGGAAAATCCTGAACCGGACAAATCACAGAAGCCGCCAAAGTCAGCAGCGCAGAATGTCCGGAATATTCAGGACAGTACAGAAACCATTGCTGCTGCAGTTCCTCATCCAATGATCGACCTGTCCCCCGAAAAACTGGCAGATTATAATTATCTTCTGGGACAATTCTATATCGTAGATTCCAACACAGAAGCAGATGCCGTACAGATCAATGCCGAAGATTTTCTGAAACAGGACTTAAAAATCACCAAAGAAACCGATACTCCTCAGATTCTGATCTATCACAGCCATTCTCAGGAAACCTTCGCAGATTCCAGAGAAGGAGAAGAATCCGACACGATTGTAGGAGTGGGAGATTATCTGACACAGCTTCTCACAGAAAACTACGGTTATCAGGTAGTCCATCTCAAAGAGCAGTTCGACATGGCAGGAGGTGAACTGGACCGCAGCGCCGCTTACGATTATGCCCGCGATTATCTGGAACCTTATCTTCAGGAAAACCCGGATATCCAGGTGATCATAGACCTGCATCGGGACGGCATCCCCGAAGACCGCCATCTTGTAACAGAAATCAATGGAAAACCCACAGCCCAGATCCTTTTTTACAATGGACTGAGTTATACGACATCCAAAGGTTCCCTGGACTATCTGCCAAATCCCTACATACAGCAAAACCTGGCATTTTCCTTCCAGCTGGAATATCAGGCAGCCCAATACTATCCTCAATTTTACCGGGGAATTTACCTTGCAGGTTACCGCTACAATCTCCACCTCCGTCCCCGCTCCCTTCTTCTGGAAGCCGGAGCCCAGACCAACACTGTCCAGGAAGTAAAAAACGCCATGGAACCATTTGCCGACATCTTAGACAAGGTACTGCAAGGATAAATTCTATAGCAATTCCATAAAATAATGCAATCAAGACAGTTCAGCAGAGTGCGAAGGACAAGGAAGATACCTGCAGGCGTGCTGACGCACGGCAAAGATAATAATTACTAGGATGTTTCTGTGCGTCCCTGTAGATAAACAGATGACAAACCCTTGCTCCATATGCTATAATACAGAATTAGCAAACCCATCAATTACAGTATATAAGAAAGAACTCAGGAGGGAATTCCTTAATGATAGACCAGAGCAAAATCAGAAATTTCTGTATTATTGCACACATAGACCACGGCAAATCCACTCTTGCCGACCGAATCATCGAAATGACCGGCACTCTGACAGAACGTGAAATGCAGTCACAGGTACTGGACAACATGGAACTTGAAAGAGAACGTGGAATCACCATTAAATCTCAGGCAGTACGAATCGTATACAAAGCCAAAGACGGCGAAGAATACATCTTCAACCTGATCGACACCCCCGGCCATGTAGACTTCAATTACGAAGTATCCCGAAGCCTTGCAGCCTGCGACGGTGCAATCCTGGTAGTAGATGCAGCTCAGGGAATCGAAGCCCAGACACTGGCAAATGTATATCTTGCCCTTGACCATGACCTGGATGTCCTTCCGGTCATCAACAAAATCGACCTGCCAAGTGCAGAACCGGATCGTGTGGTAAATGAAATCGAAGATGTCATCGGCTTGAAGCCCATGACGCACCAAGGATTTCTGCCAAAACAGGACTCAATGTAGAAGAAGTCCTGGAACAGATCGTAACAAAGATCCCGGCACCTCATGGTGATGTAGATGCACCATTAAAAGCCTGATCTTTGACTCCATTTATGATGCATACAAAGGCGTTATCGTATTCTGCCGTGTCATGGATGGCCGTGTGAAAAGAGGCACCCAGATCCATATGATGGCAACTGGCTTCACCACAGAAGTTGTGGAAGTCGGATACTTTGGTGCAGGTCAGTTTATTCCATGTGAGGAACTGACAGCAGGCATGGTAGGATACATCACTGCGAGTATTAAAAACCTTGGTGACACTCGTGTAGGTGATACAGTTACAGATAAGGAAAGACCATGTGCAGAAGCACTTCCGGGCTATAAGAAAGTAAACCCTATGGTATACTGCGGATTATACCCGGCAGATGGTGCCAAATACGGTGATCTGAGAGATGCTCTTGAGAAGCTTCAGCTCAATGATGCCTCTCTGTTCTATGAACCAGAGACATCCGTAGCTCTTGGCTTTGGTTTCCGATGCGGTTTTCTGGGATTGCTCCATCTTGAGATCATTCAGGAGCGTCTGGAAAGAGAATACAACCTTGATCTTGTGACTACAGCTCCCGGTGTTATTTACAAAGTACACAAAACTAACGGTGAAGTTATCAATCTGACAAACCCCAGCAATCTGCCGGACCCGTCAGAGATTGAATACATGGAAGAACCAATGGTAAATGCCGAGATCATGGTAACAACTGAATTTATCGGTGCCATTATGGATCTTTGCCAGGAACGAAGAGGGCAGTATCTGGGAATGGATTATATGGAAGAAACACGTGCGCTTCTGAAATATAAGCTGCCGTTAAATGAGATTATCTATGATTTCTTTGATGCCCTCAAATCCCGCTCCAGAGGCTATGCTTCTCTGGATTACGAACTCTGCGGATATGAGCGCAGCGAGCTTGTGAAACTGGATATTCTGGTAAACAAAGAAGAAGTGGATGCTCTTTCCTTTATCGTACATGCAGATACAGCATATGAGAGAGGCCGTAAGATGTGCGAGAAATTAAAAGACGAGATTCCCCGCCAGCTTTTTGAGATTCCGATCCAGGCAGCTGTCGGAAGCAAGATTATTGCCAGAGAGACAGTCAGAGCCATGCGTAAGGATGTACTTGCCAATGTTACGGCGGTGATATTTCCCGTAAGAAGAAACTTCTGGAGAAACAGAAGGAAGGTAAGAAACGTATGCGTCAGGTAGGCAATGTGGAGATTCCGCAGAAAGCATTTATGAGTGTATTGAAACTGGATGATAAATAAAGTATGAATGGTAACTATTCGGCAGCCTGCTGTCCACATAACTGTGAAGGTACTGAACAGTTATCTGTGAATAGTGCTCATCTCACAGAAGGTTAAAATATTGAAGAAAATGATTAAGCGAAAAACAGTTATACTATGTATGTTATTGCTTGGAATTTCTGTCTCCGGATGTGGGAAAACCAGGGAGGTAGATGAAGCGTCCTCTAAAGTGATCCAGATCAGTGTTGCGCCGGAAGAGACAAGTCCCACTCCGGCACCGGATCAGGTAGCTTCCGCAGCAGTTACCACCAATGGTAATCTGACAATGGTAAATACGTATCTGGCAGAGCAGGATGCAGCAGGTATCTCATCTGCGGAAAGTTCAGACAGCCAAAGTGATGCCGACAGTACAGATAACAGTGTCGACTCAGCAGATAACAATGAGCAAGACAGCAGTACATCAGATACTGAGGAATAGAAAACAGGTCATAACAGGAGCAGATTACAATGGAGAGAAGGAATATCACAGATTCTCCCATGGAAATCTATGTCCACATTCCATTTTGCATAAAAAAATGTGATTACTGTGATTTCCTTTCCGGTCCGTCAGGTCCAAAGGAGCAGGCTGATTATGTAGATGCTCTGCTTGAAGAAATCAATGCAGCAGAAGAAGGAAAAGGAAGGAGTGTATCCTCTGTATTTATTGGAGGGGGCACTCCTTCTGTTTTGGATGAGAGATTCATAGGAGAAATTTTAAATCATATAAGACGAAAATTTCAGATTGCGGATCATGCTGAGATCACCATAGAAGTAAACCCGGGGACTGCAGACAGAAACAAACTGCAGGCATACAGAACATATGGAATCAACCGCCTGAGCATAGGTTTACAGTCGCCGGATGACAGAGAACTGAAGATCCTTGGAAGAATCCACAATTATGAGCAGTTTCTGGAGACTTACAGAAGTGCAAGAGAGGCAGGGTTCGACAATATCAATATTGATCTGATGAGTGCGATCCCGGATCAGACTTATGAAGGATGGATCCACAATCTTCGCACTGTTGCAGGACTGGATCCGGAACATATTTCCGCATACAGCCTGATTATTGAGGAGGGCACACCTTTTGCATCGCGGACGCTGAATTTGCCGGATGAAGATGCGGAGTACAATATGTATGAGGCAACAGCACAGATTCTGAGAGAATATGGCTTTGAGCAGTATGAGATTTCCAATTACGCAAAGAAAGGCAGAGAATGCAGGCATAACGTGGGCTATTGGATCCGACAGGATTATCTGGGGTTTGGCCTGGGAGCTTCCTCTCTTTATGGAAAGGAACGTTTTGTCAATACGCAGGATATGAAAAAATATCTGGAAAACAGTAGAACTCCGAAAAAAATAAGAGAAAAAGAGCCGCCCCTCACCAGAGAGGATGAGATGGCGGAGTTCATGTTTCTGGGACTTCGTATGACCAGAGGAATCTCAAAAGCTGAGTTTGAGCGGCAGTTTGGCAGTGAAATAGATGCAATATACGGGGATGTTCTGAGAAAATATAAGTCAATGGGACTGCTTTTGGAAGAAAACGGAAGGATTTTTCTGAGCAGAGAGGGAATTCATGTAAGCAATTCCGTTATGGCGGATTTTTTGCCGTAAACGCCTTGACGAACAAATGTTCCTGTATTATACTGATGCCATGAGGATTGCGGGGCAGCGAAACTGCGCACAATCCATGAATATCATAACATACGAAAAAGGTGTAACTGTCAAGGTAAGAAACAGTTATTATTTATAAATGAGAAACAGGAGGCCCACAATGGCAGCAGATACAACGAAGAAGCACTTTATCAGGATCAGAGGTGCCAATGTTAATAATCTTAAGAATTTAAGTGTGGATATTCCCAGAGACAAGTTTGTGGTATTTACAGGACTGAGTGGCTCCGGTAAATCTTCACTGGCTTTTGATACCATCTATGCAGAGGGACAGCGTCGTTATATGGAATCTCTCTCTTCCTATGCAAGACAGTTCCTGGGACAGATGGAGAAGCCGGATGTGGAGAGCATCGAAGGTCTGCCGCCGGCCATTTCCATTGATCAGAAATCTACCAACCGCAATCCCCGTTCCACAGTAGGAACAGTGACAGAAATCTATGATTATTTCCGACTTCTGTATGCCAGAGTGGGAATCCCTCATTGTCCGAAGTGCGGAAGAGAGATTAAGAAGCAGACAGTTGACCAGATGGTAGACAGTATCATGTCTTTTCCGGAGAGAACGAAGATCCAGCTTCTGGCGCCTGTTGTGCGGGGGCGCAAGGGAACTCATGCAAAGCTTCTGGAGCAGGCAAAGAGAAGCGGATATGTACGTGTGCAGATTGACGGAAACCTGTATGAGCTTTCCGAGGAGATCAGTCTGGACAAGAATATCAAGCATAATATAGAGATTGTGGTAGACCGTCTGATCGTGAAGCCCGGGATTGAGAAAAGACTCTCAGATTCCATTGAGACAGTGCTGGATCTGGCAGAGGGCCTTCTGATGGTAGATACTATGGATGGAAATATTCACAATTTCAGCCAGAGTTTCTCCTGTCCTGACTGTGGTATCAGTGTAGATGAGATCGAACCGAGAAGCTTTTCTTTCAATAATCCTTTTGGCGCCTGTCCGGACTGTCTGGGACTTGGGTATAAAATGGAATTTGATATTGATCTGATGATCCCGGATAGATCTCTGAGTATCCTGGATGGTGCCATTGTGGTCACAGGATGGCAGTCTTGCACAAATGAGGGAAGCTTTTCCAGGGCAATCCTGGATGCTCTTGCCAGAGAATATGATTTCAGCCTGGCAACACCTTTTGAGGAGTATCCGGAGAAGATACAGGACATTCTGATCAACGGAACTAATGGACATTCTGTAAAGGTTTACTATAAAGGCAGCGCGGAGAGGGCGTTTACGATGTGGCGTTTCCGGGGCTGATCCGAAATGTGGAGCAGCGTTACAGAGAGACAGGCTCTGATGCCATGAAGCAGGAGTATGAATCTTTCATGCGCATTACTCCATGTAAAACCTGTAAAGGTCAGAGACTGAAGAAGGAATCACTGGCTGTGACTGTGGCGGATAAGAATATTTATGAGGTCACCAATCTTTCCATAGAGAAGCTGAAAGCCTTTCTGGCGGATATGCAGCTCTCCGAGCAGCAGCAGCTTATCGGCAGACAGATTCTGAAGGAAATCAGGGCAAGGGTAAGTTTCCTGTCAGATGTAGGACTGGATTATCTTTCATTGGGACGTGCGACAGGAACTCTTTCCGGCGGCGAGGCGCAGAGAATCCGTCTGGCTACCCAGATTGGTTCCGGGCTGGTAGGAGTTGCCTATATTCTGGATGAACCGAGTATCGGACTTCACCAGAGGGATAATGACAGACTTCTTGGTTCTCTGATGAAACTGCGTGATCTTGGAAACAGCCTGATCGTTGTGGAGCATGATGAAGATACCATGCGTGCCGCAGACTGTATTGTAGATATAGGTCCCGGTGCAGGGGAGCATGGCGGACAACTGGTTGCCATGGGAACTGCAGAGGATTTGATGAAGAACGAGGATTCCATCACAGGAGCTTATCTGAGCGGAAAATTAAAAATCCCGGTACCTTTGGAGAGACGGAAGCCAACCGGTTTTCTTACTGTCAAGGGGGCGGCAGAGAATAATCTCAAGAATATCGATGTGAAGATACCTCTTGGATCATGACCTGTATCACAGGAGTTTCGGGCTCAGGTAAGAGCTCTCTGATCAATGAGATTCTTTATAAACGCCTGGCAAGAGATCTGAACCGGGCAAGAGTGATTCCGGGAAAACATAAGGATATTCTGGGAACAGACCAACTGGATAAGGTTATCAATATTGACCAGTCACCTATTGGCCGTACTCCACGTTCCAATCCTGCGACTTATACCGGGGTATTTGACCAGATCAGAGATCTTTTTGCAGCAACAGCAGATGCCAAGCAAAAGGATATAAGAAAGGACGATTCAGTTTTAATGTAAAGGGCGGAAGATGTGAGGCATGCAGCGGTGACGGTATTATCAAAATTGAGATGCATTTCCTTCCGGACGTATATGTACCATGCGAGGTCTGCAAAGGTAAGAGATATAACAGAGAAACCCTGGAAGTAAAGTATAAGGATAAGAATATTTACGATGTGCTGAATATGACGGTGGAGGAAGCACTGACTTTTTTTGAGAATGTTCCTTCTATTAAAAGAAAGATACAGACTCTTTATGATGTAGGACTTCCTATATCCGGCTGGGACAGCCGTCCACAGAGCTTTCCGGAGGAGAGGCACAGAGGATCAAGCTTGCCACAGAGCTGAGCAAGCGCAGCACAGGTAAGACTATCTACATTCTGGATGAGCCTACCACAGGTCTGCATTTTGCGGATGTGCATAAGCTGGTGGAGATTCTGAAACGATTATCGGAGGGCGGTAATACAGTAGTTGTGATCGAGCATAATCTGGATGTGATTAAGACCGCAGATTATATCATTGATATCGGACCGGAGGGTGGAGACAAAGGAGGTACCGTAGTTGCTCAGGGAACTCCTGAGGAGGTGGCACAGTCACCGGTTTCCTATACCGGAAAATATGTAAAGAAATATCTGAAATAATCTTGAAATCATATTGCAGGACTTTCTTTTTAAATGGAAGTTGTATATAATAGAAGAGATTATTTATAGCAATTCTCGTAAATAATATATTTTGATCCGGCTTATCAGGATGTGAAGCCCTGTTGGACTGTTTTGATCGCATTATTTTATGGAGTTGTTATAACTAAACCGGATAAGTCCCCGGTAGAGACTGTAAAAAGTAATGATCAGTTGAAGGGGATGAGGAGAACGTAAGAACAGAAAGGGGATTTCCATGCCGACAAGTGATATTGGAATTGACCTGGGAACCAGGAACAGTCTGGCTTATTCTACAGGAAAAGGGCTTGTGCTAAATGAGCCTTCGATCGTAGTTTATGATAAAAATACAGAGAAGATACGTGCGATCGGTGAAGAAGCCCGTCTGATGGAAGGGCGCATTACTTCAGATATGGAGATCATCCGTCCCATCAGACAGGGCGTGATCGTTGATTATACAGTTACAGAGAAGATGTTGAAATACTTTATATCCAGAGCAATAGGAAGAAGAGCTTTCCGCAAGCCCAGGATCAGTATCTGTGTTCCCAGTGGAATTACAGAGATTGAGAAAAAGGCAGTGGAGGAAGCAACCTATCAGGCTGGTGCCAGAGATGTCTATATGGTGGAGGAACCTATAGCTGCGGCAATCGGAGCCGGGGTGGATGTGACCAAGCCCTTTGGAAATCTGGTCGTAGACATTGGAGCCGGAACTTCGGATGTTGCGGTTATCTCTCTTGCGGGGGTTGTGGTTTCCGCTTCTGTGAAAGTTGCAGGGGACACTTTTAATCAGGCTATACTGAACTATGTGAGAAAGAATCATGGACTTTTTATCGGAGAAGATATGGCAGAGAAGATCAAAATTCAGATTGGTACGGCTATAGAGGAATCAAATCCGAGAACAATGGAAGTAAAGGGGAGAAATGTGATTACCGGTCTGCCGAAGACAGTGACACTTACCTCAGAAGAAATACGTGTGGCGTTAAAGGATGCTACAAGCCAGATTGTGGAGACTGTTCATGGAATTCTGGAAAAGACACCGCCGGAACTGGCTGCGGATATTGTAGACAGAGGAATCGTACTTACAGGCGGCGGTGCTCTTCTTCATGGGATGGATACACTGATCGAGCAGAGAACCGGAGTAAGTACACTGACTGTGCAGGATGCAATGAGCGTGGTCGCAGTGGGAACCGGTAAGTATGCAGAGGTAATGGCACGTTTTGACGGATAAAGCAGGAGGTACTGCACAGTGCAGTGCCTTTTTGCGTTGTCAGAGGCTCAAAGAAGCAGGAGGTGTGGAGAAAAGCACATGAGTGAAACTGTCACAGGATACATAGATCATGTTATTTTCAGAAATGAAGATAACGGATATACAGTTATGGTACTGAAAGGTACAAAAAAAGAGGAAGAGCTGACCTGCGTGGGAAGTTTCCCTGCGATCACACAGGGGGCATCTATTGAAGCAACCGGAGTATATATCCATCATCCGGTATATGGCAAACAGTTTCAGATCAGTTCTTTTACAGAGAAGATGCCGGAGGATACATATGGAATAGAACGTTATCTGGGTTCGGGCGCATCAGGGGAATCGGTGCTGCACTGGCTGCCAGGATCGTGCGGAAGTTTGGAGATGACACACTCCGTATCGTAGAAGAAGAGCCGGAGCGGCTTGCAGAGGTAAAGGGGATCAGTGAGAAAAAAGCCCGGGAGATCGCTGCGCAGGTAAGTGAGAAGGCAGAGATGCGAAAAGTAATGATCTTTCTGCAGAAATATGGGATTTCCCTGAACCTGGCGCAAAGATTTATCAGAAATATAAGGAATCTGTCTATACGATCCTTCAGGAGAATCCTTACAGACTTGCGGAAGATATTTCCGGTGTGGGATTTAAGATTGCTGATGAGATTGCTGCCAGAGTCGGTATTCACGCAGACTCAGATTACAGAATCCGCAGCGGAATGCTGTATACTCTTCTGCAGGCTTCGGGAGAAGGACATACTTATCTTCCGAGGGAACAGTTATTTACAAGATGTGCCAGACTTCTGGGAGTAGATGAATCCTATATGGAGAAACATCTTATGGATATGGTTATTGACAGGAAGCTGGTGCTGAAAGAAAAAAGCGGAGAAACTATCGTTTATCCGGCACAGTATTATTATCTGGAACTGAACACTGCCAGGATGCTTAATGAACTGAATATTGTGTGTCCTGAGGATAAAGAGCTTGTCAGGCACAGAATTGAGCTGATCGAGAAAGAGACAGGAACTGTTCTGGATGAAATGCAGAAGAAAGCAATCACTGAAGCAGCGGATCATGGACTCTTTATTCTTACAGGAGGCCCCGGTACAGGTAAAACGACAACGATCAATGCGATCATCCGCTTTTTTGAGGGAGAAGGTGCAGAGATTCGGCTGGCTGCACCTACCGGACGTGCTGCAAAGAGAATGACAGAGACTACCGGATATGAGGCGCAGACAATTCACCGTCTGCTGGAACTGAATGGAATGCCGGAAGAAGAGAGGGACGGGCATTCAGCTAAATTCGAGAGGAATGCGCAGAATCCGCTGGAGGCAGATGTGATCATTATTGATGAAATGTCTATGGTGGATATCCATCTGATGCATTCTCTTCTTCTTGCAGTGGTAGCAGGAACCAGACTGATCCTTGTGGGGGATGAGAATCAGCTTCCGAGTGTAGGCCCGGGCAATGTGCTGAGAGATATTATCCGAAGCAGATGTTTCCATGTAGTGGAACTGACTAAGATATTCAGACAGGCATCAGAGAGTGATATTGTTGTAAATGCTCATAAGATAAATAAGGGAGAACAGGTTCAGATCAATAATAAGAGCAGAGATTTCTTTTTTCTGAAGAGATATGATGCAGATATCATTATAAGAGTAGTGATCGCGCTGATCCAGGAGAAACTGCCGCGCTATGTAGATGCCAAACCCTTTGAGATACAGGTACTGACACCTATGAGAAAGGGACTTCTGGGAGTAGAGCGGCTGAACCAGATCCTGCAGAGATACCTGAATCCGCCGGAAGACGGGAAATCCGAGAGGGCGGTTGGAGACCGGCTGTTCCGCACAGGGGACAAGGTCATGCAGATCAGAAATAATTATCAGATGGAATGGGAAATCCGGGGACGATATGGGGTTGTCATTGAGAAAGGCGTGGGAGTATTTAACGGAGACACCGGAATCCTCAGGGAAATCAATGAATTTGCTGAGACAGCAGAAGTGGAATTTGAGGATGGACGTTTTGCAATGTACTCGTTCAAACAGCTGGAGGAACTGGAACTTGCATATGCTATTACAATCCACAAGTCTCAGGGATCTGAGTATCCGGCAGTCATACTTCCATTGCTTTCCGGACCACAGATGCTTTTAAACAGGAACCTTCTTTATACCGCAGTTACCAGAGCAAGAAATGTGTGACGGTTGTGGGAAACGAGGAGACCTTTGCAGAGATGATACGCAATGAAAAACAGCAGAAGAGATACAGTGCACTGGATGAACGGATCAGAGAACTGAGTGAGACTACAGGGGATAATAATACAGATGGTGAAGAATGATATTGCAGACTGTGATCTGATGACTGAATAATAACAGAGAAAAAATTTATTCCGATAATATGAAAAAAACAGAAATACAGAGGATAGCAAAACAAAGAGTAAAATAGTGGAAGGAAATGGAAATGAAACGGTTTCTGAACATGGTTGCTGATATTTTTTACCCGAGATGCTGTCCGGTCTGTCAGAAAATACTGGCAGACCAGCGAAGGATGATCTGTCCGGAATGCGAGAAAGAACTTCGCCCGATTGGTCATCCCAGATGTTATAAATGTGGAAAGCCCATAGAAACAGGGGAATACTGCAGGGACTGTCAGAAACACAGGCATGTGTATGAACAGGGAAGAGGTATTTTTGTCTATGATGGCATAATGAGAAGATCTGTTACCAGATATAAGTACTATGGATGCAGAGAATACGGTGATTTTTACGCCAGAGCAATGTATCGATATGCACAGAAAGAATTGCGGGAATGGAAGCCGGATCTGATCGTGCCGGTTCCGGTACACAGGTCGAAAGAGCGGCAGAGAGGTTTTAATCAGGCTGCATATCTGGCGGAGAAACTCGGTCATTATACCGGGATTTCCACAGATGTCAATATTGTGCAGAAAGTTTTAAAGACAAAGTCGCAGAAAAAACTGAATGCTTTGCAGAGAAGAAAAAACCTGGAAAAAGCGTTCTGCGTGACCGGAGATGTCAGGGGAAAGAATATCCTGGTGATAGATGATGTGTATACAACAGGAAGTACGATCGATGCAATGGCCGGATGCCTGAAGAGAAAAGGTGCCGGAAATGTTTATTTTCTTACGGTTTGCATAGGCAGGAGATAAGAAAAAACACTTTTCATACATAATGATATATGTTACAATTAATCTGTATGATTATATGAATGATATCAGGTTGTTGCTGAGAACAGAGTGAACAGTAATAGCGGATTATAGCAAAAGGAAAAGCATACAGTAAGGAGTAATTTATGTTAAATGAAGAGAAGATAAAAATCATGAATAAACTTGCCATGTATGAACAGGGTGAAGGAAAGAAATATCTTCCGGTCAGCAGGTACTACCGTAGTGATTATATCGGACTTGCCATGATTAAGAATTTTTTCCTTGTTACGATTGGGTATTGCCTGATTCTGGCCGGTATCGCAGCATATTTTGCTGAATATCTGATAGATAATGTTCATAAGATGAACCTTGTTTCACTGGGCGTGGAAGTTATTCTGGGGTATGTGGCAGTGCTGGTACTGTTTTCTGTCCTGACATATATCCAATATACGGTGAAATACCACAAAGCAAAGAAAAGTGTGAAAAATTATTATGAAGAACTTACACAATTAAGTAAAATCTACGGTCGCGAAGATAAAAAATCTTCAGCCAGAGGAGTTACAGGAGGATATAAAAAATGACAGCATTACTCGAATTAAAACAGCGAATAAAGAATTTATACAGCCAGTATGAGATTTATATCCTGCCTGTCTTACGTTTCGTTCTGGCAATGGTTTATTTCATATGGATCAATACCAATATGGGATATATGAAGCAGATCGATAATATATTTATTGTTCTGATCCTTGCACTGATCTGTTCCATTCTTCCTTCAGGTGTAATGATTTTTGTAGGATTTGCCTGATGGTCGCACATGGTTATGCACTGGGGATAGAAGTTGCAGGTTTTATGCTTGTGCTGATCCTGTTTATGGCAATTCTCTTCCTGAGATTCAGTTCAGACAATAATTTAGTACTTGTATTTACACCGCTTTCCTTTGGGTTCAGTGTTCCGACGCTTCTTCCTATCGGAAGCGGACTTTTGTGCAATGCGTTTTCTGCACTTCCTGCAGGCTGCGGAGTGATTATTTACTATTTTATCCGTTTTATACGTGTACAGCATAAACTTCTGGAAAACCCGGATGTTGCCATAGCTGACAAATTAAAACTTCTGACAGATGGAATCGTGCAGAACTGGGGAATGTGGATCACAGTGATTGCCTTTATCGCAGTGATTCTGCTGGTGAATCTGATACGTACCCGCTCTTTTGACTATGCATGGAGAATTGCCATTATTGCAGGTGGAGTTGTGTATGTTCTGATGATTATTGCAGGTGGATTTTATTTTAGACTGGATATTGATGTTGTTACGCTGATCATTTATACAGTGATCTCTGTGGTGATAGGATTACTTCTTGAATTCTTTGTATTTGGTGGTGACTATACCCGTACCGAGAGACTGGAATATGAGGATGATGAATATTATTATTATGTAAAAGCAGTGCCGAAAGCCTGTGTCACAACATCTGAAAGAAGTATAAAGAAGATTAACGGAAGTTCCGCAAAGGATGAAAGACCGGCACAGGATAACGTTGTTTCTTATGCGAATCCTATTTTTCATGGTGATGAGAAAGCAGTGACGACAGATGAGCTGCAGCACCTGTAGAGAGAAAGAAAGATATTGACAGCGTGGATTTGAGAAGAAACTGGAAGAATCATTAAAAAATCTGTAAAAAGCAGTTTCCGGTAACGATGAGACATACGAGCAAAATTCCATTGCCGCAGGCAATCTGGAATGAATTTTGGCTACGTTACTGTGAACGGAGTGAACAGTAACACAAAATCCACTGAAAACATTTTCAACGATAAGGTATATAAAAATGATAAGGAAAGGAGAGCCATATGCAGGATTTTTCAGGAAATTTGATAGAAACATTATCAAGACTGGCATTTCCTAAGATTGGGATTATAGATATCATACAGATTGCACTGATCGCTTTTTTTGTATATCAGTTCATGGTATGGATCAAATATACTCATGCATATACACTTCTGAAAGGAATACTGGTCGTTCTCCTCTTCATTCTGATCGCGTATATTTTCAGGATGAATACGATTCTGTGGATTTTTTCAAATCTGGCAAGTACACTGATTGTAGGTGTGATCGTTATTTTTCAGCCGGAGCTCAGAAAAGTTCTGGAACAGCTTGGACAAAAGCGGATCATGGCTTCACTGATACCTTTTGATGCAGGTAAAGAGGTGAAGGAAAGATTTACGGATAAAACCATCAGTGAGCTGGTCAAAGCATGTTTTGATATGGGAGAAGTTAAGACCGGAGCACTGATCGTAATTGAGCAGAATGAGCTGCTGACCGATTATATAAGAACAGGTATTAATCTGGATGCAATCCTTACCAGTCAGCTTCTGATCAATATATTTGAACATAACACACCACTTCATGACGGAGCTGTTATTGTAAGAGAGAACAGGATTGTGGCTGCAACATGCTATCTTCCACTGTCTGATAATATGGAACTGAGCAAACAGCTTGGAACGCGGCACAGGGCAGGTGTGGGGATCAGTGAGCAGACAGATTCTGTTACGATCATTGTATCAGAGGAAACCGGTCAGGTATCTGTAGCGCAGGGAGGAAAGCTGACCAGAGGTGTAAACAGTGCAAAACTCAGAGAAATCCTGGTCAGAGCGCAGAATAAGCAGGTTGTAGACAACAGCAAACTTCGCCATTTACTGAAAGGAAGAGTGAAGCATGAAGAAGCGAAAAATAACAGATAATATACCTCTGAAAATCATGTCTGTCGCAATAGCTGTTGTGCTATGGCTGATCGTTGTAAATATAGATAATCCGACAGGAACCAATTACTATACGCTCAATGATGTGGAACTGATCAACAAGGAATATGTGGAATCTTCAGATACTATCGGTAAGATGTGTATGCCGGAACAGAACCAGGATTCCATAAAAGTTGCGATCACTGCAACCAAGAAGATCAGAGACAAGATCAAAGTCACAGACATCTCTGCGGTAGCTGATCTTCAGCAGGCGGTAAGCTGGATACAAATCCGGTTATGGTTCCTATTACCGTTACCTGTTCTGTACCGGGGGTATCTCCCAGTGATATCAAAGTTACTCCTCAGAATCTCAGTGTAAATCTTGATGAAAAAGAGACACAGGAGTTTGTGGTAAATGTCAGCAGAGGTGATACGAAACCGGGCAAAGATTATGAAGTAGGAAGTCTGACTGCCAGTCCGGAGAAGTAAGGATTACAGGCCCGAAGACGCTGATCAATAAAATAGATAAGGTAAATGCTTCCATTGAACTGGATGGGAATACAGAGGATTTTACACAGGATGTAAACCTTACGATCATTGATAAGAATCAGGAGGTACTTACCGATTCTGAAATGAATTCATTGCGGATTGAGAATAATGCAAAAGTAACAGTGACTGCAAAATTATGGAAAATCCGTCAGGGAGTGCAGATATCTGCAGATTATGTAGGGACACCGGCTGAAGGATATCAGGTTGGGGCTGTGAGAACAGTGCCGGATACGATCAGTGTAGCAGGCAGTGCAGAAGGTCTTGAAAGTCTTGCGGATAATAATAATGTGATCACTATACCGGAAGACAGTATTGATATTTCCGGTGAATCCGAAGATGTGGAGAAAAAAATCAGTCTTACGAATCTTCTGCCGGACAATGTGAAACTTACCAGTGACTCCAGTGAAGATGTATGGGTGACTGTAAGTATTCTTCCGGCCGGAAGCAGAGAGTTTGAATTTCCGACTAAGAATATAGAGGTTAAGAATAAACCGAAAGATCTGCAGGTAACATTTGAGACTGCGCAGATAGAAGTGCGGATCAAATCAGATAACAAAGATCTGGATGATCTGAATAATGACAAAGACATTAAGGCATCTATAGATCTGGATGGCAAAAAAGAAGGAAGTTATGAAGTCCCGGTTGAGATAGTCTTGCCGGATGGTTATGAGACAGTGGAAGATGTGACTACGGAAGTAGTGATTTCATCAGGGACTGCTGTTGATGACAGTAAGGAAAACAAGGAATAAAAGAATTCTCCACTTACAGAAGGGGTAGTAACAATATAAGAGGAACAGTGAAATGGTCAGTAAAAAAGTGACAGTTAAAAATCCCACAGGTCTTCATCTGAGACCTGCGGGGATTTTGTGCAATGAGGCAATGAAATACCAGTCACAGATAACATTTGTCTACGATGGGGGCATGGCAAATGCAAAGAGTGTACTGAGTGTACTTGGTGCATGCGTAAAATGCGGAAATGAGATAGAACTTACCTGTGAAGGTGTTGATGAACAGGAAGCCCTGGATCATCTTGTTACTGCTATTGATAGCGGCCTTGGCGAGTAGAAAGCTGCTGTGCACAAACAGAGTGAACAGTAACCATAAAGTAACATGACTAAAAGAGGAGGAACTTATTGTGAAAAGAAGATTAGTTGCGGTTACATTGAGTCTTATTATGACAATGGCAACTGTCAGTGAAGCAGGTGCTGCTGCATTTACTTCACCTGATACAGCTTTGGCTGTTGCCACACAGACAGATGCAGAAGAAGTAAATGTTACAGAAGAAACTTCTGAAACAGGAACTTCTGAAACAGAAGCAGACGCTTTTTCAGATGGAGATGATGGGACAGCAGTACCATCACAGGAACAGACAGACGACGCATTTACAGCGGGAACGGATACGGCTGCTGCATTGCCGGACGAGACGCGTCAACAGCAGATGCTACGGATGCCGTTGGAGCCGCTGTAGTGAAAGCTGAGGACTGGGTAAGCACAGAGAATGGCTTTAAACTGCGCAAACCTGCAAAAAATCAGGATACAGCAAATACAGATGATCAGAAAGCAGCAACAGCAGCACTACCCGATGAGGAGATGCCGTCTGAGACTGACGGATTCTCAGGAGATCAGACAGAATCATCTGAAACAGCAGTGGCTGAAACAGATACAACAGCTGTGACAGCAGAGGTTACAGCAATGGAAACACCAGCAGCAACGGATACAGTGTCTGTAACAAATGAAGAATTTTATACAGCGGCAGACGGAATTGTAAAGATCAGCACAGAGTATAAAGGGGAAACCCATACAGGATATTATCTGTTTGATGAAGAGGGAATCCTTGTAACCGGACAGGCTGAGGTAAAAGAAAAATCTTCAGCTGATGAAGAACCGACATCAGATGCAGCTCAGTCAGCAGGAGAAGATGCCGCAGGGGAAGAAACAGAAGCCCAGGCAAATCAGTCCTATTTTACAACTGCAGATGAGGCTGTTGTTTATACCGGATGTGAAGGAGAAGCGATAACTCCATATACATCTACAGTAGGCCAGCAGGAGAAGAGTGTATGGAAATGGACAGGAACATATTTCCAGTACTACGATGAGAATGGTAATCTGGAGACAATTGCACAGCTTGAAGCGAAAGCAAAAGCAGCAGGTACATATACCGGATATTTCAAGATCAATGAGGATTATTACTGCCTTGATCCTGAAGGTAAGCCACAGACAGGAGAGATCACCCTCACAGTTAACGGCGAATCAAACCTGTATTATTTTGATCCTGCAAGCAGCGACATTCCCGGAAAAATGTTCCACAATGGATGGCTTCGTTCAGATACCACTAAGGGAGAGCGCTGGCTGTATTTTAAAAAGGGAAATGTTCCGGCAGACATCGGTAAATATTATAAGCGTGGCGTAGTTGCCACAGCTATCCCGGAGAAAGGAACCGGAGCTTACTTGCTGGATGCCAATGGATATGTTCTGAAATCAGTGATGAAGAAGGCTCAGAATGGTGCATATTACTGTACCGACAGTAACGGCCAGATTTATAGAAATAAACTTGTAAAATACGGCAATTTCAGATATTATTTTGGTTCAAACGGAAAGCGGGCAACCTGGACAAAGAGATGGGCAAAAGCAGGCGATCATTACTATTACTTTGGAAGTACTCCGGGTCGTGTTGTTGAGAAACATGGCTGGCAGAAACTTGTCAGCACCAGTGGCAAATTCCTTGGCTGGCTGTATTTTGATTCCAATGGAAATCATTATACGGATAAGTGGACTTCCGCAGGTTATTATTTTAAACCATCAGGAAAGCTTGCAAGCGGTTTGACAGAAATCGATGGAAAGAAATATATATTTGAATCATCTACATCCACAGAACATAAAGGTAAAGTATATAAGAGCACAATGGTGCGCTATAAAAAGAAATGGTATATCGCATCCTCTAAGGGAAGTCTGTATAAGAGTGGATGGAGAAAATACAGCGGCAATTACTATTATCTTAAAGAATGTGTGGTTCAGACAAATCAGTTTATGAAAAAGAATGGAGTAAACGGTTATCTGGATGCAAACGGTAAATATACAAGAGGATGGGTAATTGTAAGTAATGCTAAAAATCTGGTGAGATATATTGATCCGTCAGGAAACGGATTTGCAAGAAATAAGAGTATGAGAGTTAATGGAATTCTGTATTACTTTGACAGTAACGGATACCGTATCACTGATCTGACAAACAGATACAGAGGACCGTATTCTGTTCAGGTGGACAGAGTAAACGGAGTTATGACTGTTTATGCTGATTCAGCCAGAACAATTCCTGTTAAGACGATCAGAGTATCTGTAGGTTTAGCGGGAACACCAACTCCGACCGGTAACTTTACACTGAGCAGAAGCCTGAGGTGGCAGCCTCTTATGGGACCATCCTGGGGACAGTATGGAACCCATGTAGACCGTGCCGGACAGGGAGGAATCTTTGTTCATTCTGTAGCCTGCGGTCAGGCAAACTCATATAATCTTCCGGCAGGAGAGTACAATAAGCTTGGATCTCCCGCATCACATGGATGTATCAGAACCTGTGTGGCAGATGCGAAGTGGGTTTATGAGAACTGTAATGGCGCATCCATCAGTATTATTGACGGTCAATATAAAGCAGATGATGCAATGAAAGGACCTCTTGGAAAGAAAGCACTGACTCCGTTAAGGGGAGCTGCTAATTTCGATCCTACAGATCCTGCTGTCTGATCCGGATGTTTCTGCCAGGATAAACAGAATTGCTATAGAAACGAAATATGCAAAACGCTGCACAGAGCAAGAAATGTGCAGCCGTTTTTGGGTATATATCAGGGATTATCTTGCGAAAATGTAATATAGTGTGTATAATATGTTAATAGTATTGTAATAAAATAGACGCTTGTTAGAAGACAGGAGTAGAAAGATGAAAAGAGATTTTTTTAAAATCAGAAAAAGGATCATTGTTGGTTGTCTGGCAACTGTGATAGCTGTAGCGCAGCCTGTAAGCTCTGTTTTTGCAAATCCGCATTATGACAGACGTGATACAGTGGCTGAGGAGGAATTTATTTATTCTGCAAGAACTTCCGGTACAGAGTCATCAAGAAAAAAAGTGAACCCCAAAGCATGGAAAAAGATCAACGGTGTCTGCTATAACGGAAGTGGTGAAATCATTCCGGGTGCGATAACCAGAGGCATGGATGTCTCTGAATGGCAGGGCAATATTGACTGGAAACAGGTGAAGAAGTCTGACATAGATTTTGCGTTTGTCCGGATCTCCTATGGCCTGACTCACGAAGATTATACCTATGATGAGAATATGACAAATGCAGAACTTGCCGGAGTACCCACGGGCACCTATGTGTACAGTACAGCCTTATCGACAACTACCGCATTAAAGGAAGCACAGCTTGCCATCAGCAAAATGCAGGGTTACAAGGTTTCCTATCCGGTCGTATATGATCTGGAGTATGCAAAAGCAAGTAAGCTTTCTGCAAAAACAGTCTCAGAGATGGCACTGACCTTCTGCAATGAAGTGCGCAGGGCCGGATATTATCCAATGGTTTACTGCAATACCAACTGGTATGATAATTACATAGACTGGTCCTTATTATCAGGAGTGGATGTATGGATCGCAAGATATGGGGACACGATTCAGGCACCTGATAAGGAACGGTACAATTATACAATATGGCAGTCCACAGACGGTAACCGGGAAAGCGGACTGAACAGTACCAGCGGACTGGTAGCAGGAATTCCTGCAGGCAATGATGTTGATATGGATTTTGGCTATGTGGATTATACAAAGAAAATTACGCCGAGATGGAAATCTCTGGATTCCTATGTTCCGGCAATGAAACCCGATACAGGCAGCAACGATGGAAGCCAGGAACAGACAGGACTTCATCAGGAAAATGGAAAATACTATTATGTCAATGAAAATGGCGAACGTGTGTCAGATCAGTGGGTAACTGTAAATGGAAAGACCTATTATATCAGTTCTGATGGTTATGCTCTGATGGGAATGAAGAAAGTAGACGGGAAATGTTACTGGTTTCATACAAAGTCCGGATATATGTTTAAAAACCGCCGCGTGACCAGATCTACCGGCGATATCTACTATTTTGGAAGCGACGGTGTACGCTGCGAGAATGGAATGTACAAAATCAGGGAAAAAAGTGGGGAACACACCTATTATTTCCAGAAAAACGGAAAAGCGTATAAGGGATGGCTGACACTGAATGGTAAAAAATACTATTTTTACAAAGGCAGTTCCGCACTTTCCGGTACGCGTGCGAGAACATTACACTGACCAGTTCCAACAGGATTGTATCTGTGTTTGATGGAAATGGAGTGTGTACCAGACAATATAAAAAGCGGTAAAAAATATTGAAACATATAAAAAGATCCTGCAGCTGTGGCACTGATGGAAATTCTGCAACAGCTTCGGGATCTTTTTATGAAATTGCCGTAATTAAAGTGTATAGATCAGGATACCTGCAATGATGATCAGGTTTCCCATGATTTTTCCTTTCGTGATCTTTTCTTCAGAATGAAATGAGAGAGAAGCAGGACAAACACATAGGCGGCAGTATCAATGACAGGACCATAGCGCATATCTACTTTTGTATAACACCATGTATTGAGGAGGAGGATCAGCATATATATGGTGTATGAGAGAATCACCCGGAAATTGAGATATTCCCTGATTCGGTTTTCGTATCTGATATTTGCGCTCTGTTTCAGAAGTATCTGTGAAACAGCGGAAAAAAATGTTCCGCTCAACATGATTAAAATAAATGTTCTATTCATATCTCTGCACCGTCCATACTCCAAATAAAACCACCAGAATACCTATGATATTCTGAATGGAAAGATTTTCATGAAAGATCAGCACTGCCCATATCTGCGACCACAGAAGATAAACACTTTTATTGGCATAGGCAGTAGACAAAGAGAATTTCTTGATGACCTGCTGCCAGGTGATGGCGTAGATTCCGCAGTTGGCTACCATCAGGAACAGGAACAGGTAAAACAGAGGACTGCTGAGACCATGTTTATTATACTGAACAGATGCAGCTTTGGAAAAAACACTTGTCAGTGAAAACAGCAGGATATTCAGATGAAGTTGTATGTAGTCTTTGAGTTTTGACATAATACCTCCGGGCGATAATGGTATTTTACGGATTTCGTCCAATAGAGTGTGTCTGAAAAATCATTCCCGCAATCTGCACGCCACACTTTGCGGGATATTTCACCCGAATTCAGTTGCCGTAGCCCGCTACGCGCCCTCATCCGGGCAAAATATACCACAAAATTGTGACGCACATCTTGCAGAAAGCCTTTTTCAGACACGCTCTAGCCTGAAAGCTGTCGGACAGTAACTATTTTACATAAAAAAGCAGGGAAGTCAAGGTTTGTGCAGCAGGAATCTTGAAAAGAAATGTTGAAAATGATATGATAAAAATGATTGCAAAAAGATGAAAAGAGAAAGGAAAAGCATATGAGCTATATTCAGTGGTTGTTCCTGTATATAATTCTGAACATACACTGGGAGAACTATATACCCGTTTGGAGAAAGTATTCCGGGAAACTCTTAAAGAAGACTTTGAACTGATCCTGGTAGATGACGGATCAAAGGACAGATCTTATGAGATCATGACAGAACTCAGAGAAAAGGATCACAGGGTACGGATCATACAGATGGCCCGTAACTTCGGACAGCATCCGGCACTTCTGTGCGGATTTGCACATGTAAAAGGAGAGTTTGTGGTAACAATGGATGATGACCTTCAGCATCAGCCGGAGGAACTTCCGAAGATGGTCAGAACCATGCAGGAGAGACCGGATGTGGATGTTATCATTGCAAGCTATGAAGGAAGAAAGCATGGTCCGATACGCAAACTGGGAACGAAATTTTCTGTATGGGCAACTTCAAAGATGCTGGGAAAAGATCCGGATCTTCAGATCACCAGTTACAGGCTGATCCGCAGATTCCTTGTGGATGCCATGGTAAAAACAAATACATATCTTCCACAGATTGGAAACCTTCTGATCAGGAGTTCTAACCGTATTATTAATGTTCCGGTTCAGCATGCAGACAGAGCTTACGGAAAAAGCGGTTATTCCTTTAAGAGACTGCTGAAAGATCTGATTTATGATATCACGACACATACTGCATTTCCCCTTCTGCTGGTGAGAAATATCGGAATTGTCAGTTTCCTGATAAGTGTAATTCTGTCGGTCTGTTATCTGGTAAGATATTTTACACTGGGCATATCTGTGCAGGGCTGGACTTCGTTGATGCTGGTTATGCTGGCGTTTTTTTGGACTGATTTTGTTATCGATCGGAATTATGGGAATCTATTTAATGAACATTCTTAATGAGGCAAAAAAAATGCCCCATTATGTAATACGTCGGGAGGATACGGACGAATAATGAAGGAAATTGGCGGATATTTTCAGCTGGAAGAGATGCGGGAGAGGAATATTATCCTGACCTGTACAGGGTCAATCTTGGAAGAACCGCACTGCTGTGGCTTTTGAAGAGCCGCAGGTGCAGGAAAATCCTATTACCGTATTTTCTGTGTGAATCAGTGGTGCATACCTGTCAGGAAAATCAGATAGAGACAGAATTTTATCATCTGAATGAGAAACTGGAAGTTCTGTATCCGAAAGAACAGCTTCCGGAAGGGGAATATCTTTATCTGGTTAATTACTATGGTCAGCTGTCTGATTCCTGGATATCAGAGTATAAAAAGATTTACGGAAACATCATAGTGGACCATACCCATGCATTTTTTCAGAAACCATTAAAAGGGATAGATACACTGTATTCCTGCAGAAAATTCTGGGGTGTCAGCGATGGCGCATATCTGTCAACAGATGCCAGCCTGACAGAAAATAAGACTGTCGATTATTCTGCAGAGCGTATGAAACATATTCTGGGGCGTTATGAGCATAATGCCGGAACCTACTACAAAGATATGCTGGAAAATGCGGCAAAATATGACGGGATGGAGCTTCGGCAGATGTCAAAGCTTACACAGAATCTTCTGAAAGCTGTGGATTATGACAGAGCAAAGAAAAAAAGGGAAGAAAACTACCGGATTCTCGGAGAACTGCTTCCATCGGAAAGTATATTTAATCAGACTGTGCCGGAGGGACCTTTTGCATATCCGTATTTCCACGCTGATGGAATGAAACTTCGCAGACATCTTGCCGAAAAGAAGATATTTGTGCCGACTTACTGGAAAAATATAATTGAGAACTCTGAGACAAAAAGTCTGGAATATACCTGGGCTGCCAATATTCTTCCGTTGCCCTGCGATCAGCGTTACAGCGTGGAGGATATGAAATATATGGCTTCGGTTGTCAGAGAATGTGAGGAACGGATATGAAACATAAAGTGTTGATTCTGGGAACGCTCGGAGAATTTACAGAGCTGGTAAAGAAAGCAAAAGAGAAAGGTTATGAGACTGTTGTGTGCGACGGATATGCAGATGGTATTGCCAGAACGTATGCAGATAAGGCTTATACCATTCCTGTAACAGACGTAGATGCTATTGCCCTGATGTGCAGGGAAGAAGGTGTGGATGGAATCATCACATCATTTTCAGATCTGCTCCTGGAGTGTATGGTTAAAATTGCAGACAAAGCAGGACTGCCCTGTTATCTGAAACCGGAACAGCTTTCCTGGTACAGGGATAAATCGGCATGCGGGATGTTCTGGACAAGCTTGGACTGCCGGCACCGGGATTTCGGAAAATATCTGTGGAACTGCTGAAACAGGGATCAGAAGAAGAAATACAACAGAGTATTGCAAATCTGCAGTATCCTCTGATCAGTAAACCTCTGGATAAATATGGTTCAAGAGGAATCTTTATCATTCATCATTCGGGTGAAGTCAGAAAAAAAGCCCTGCAGACAGCGGAATATACGGACTGTCAGGAAATTCTGGTTGAGGAATACAATGACGGTTATGAGTTTAACATGATGACATGGGTAATGGATGGGAAAGTCAATGTGATCAGTATTGCAGATCGTGAAAAAACGGAAATGGAAGAGGGAATGCTTCCGCTCAGCACACGAAATGTTTATCCATCCCGTTTCCTGACGGAGGTCGAAAAAAGTGCCACAGATATTCTGCAGAATTATATCCGCTATACCGGACAGACGGAAGGTGCATTATCCATGCAGTTTTTCTGGAAACCTGGCAGGGGCATTCAGGTATGTGAGATTGCAGGACGTTTCTTTGGATATGAACATGAGCTGACAGATATGGTTTATGGATTTCAGACAGAGGAACTGCTACTGGATTATCTTTATGAAAAAAAACGGATAAAGGAGATGTTTCACCGTCATGATATTCATCATCCGGTAAAATATGGGGCTGTACTGTATTTTCAGGGACGACAGCTTCAGATTGCAGATCAGACGGCAGCCTGTGAGCTTGCAAAAGAAAAATGCGTTGTAAAACCCTGGATTTTTTATAAAGAAGGCGAACGTGTGATAGAATATGGGCCGAATCCATATCTTGCATTGTATTATATAGAAACAGAAAACCGCAGGCAGCTGGAGCTGGAGACTGAGAAATTTTTCAGTGAGATGAGTATCCGGGATCCGGAGGGAAGAGAAGTTGCCTACAGAAATAAGATACCGGAATATGAGAAGGAAAAGAAAACAGATGATTGATTTTAACAGACCTGCTTTTACAGGCAGGGAATTTGATTACATACGTGATGCGGTACAGAGAGGAATGCTCTGTGGGGATGGAGAATATACGAAAAGATGTTCTCAGTGGATGATGGATAAATTTCATGTAAATCATGTAATGCTTACCACATCCTGTACCCATGCTCTGGAGATGGCAGCCCATCTTTGCGACATTAAGCCCGGTGATGAGGTGATCATGCCGTCCTATACATTTGTTTCAACCGCAGATGCCTTTGTATTAAAGGGAGCAAAGATTGTATTTGTTGATATCAGACCGGATACAATGAATATTGATGAGAAACTGATCGAGGCGGCAGTGACTGAGAAAACAAAAGTGATCGTCCCGGTCCACTATGCAGGGGTTGCCTGTGAGATGGATACCATTATGGAGATTGCAAAAAAATACAATCTGAAGGTTGTTGAAGACGCTGCGCAGGGAGTAGATGCCTGTTATAAGGGAAAAGCTCTTGGTACCATTGGAGATTTTGGGTGTTACAGTTTCCATGAGACAAAGAACTATACTATGGGAGAGGGCGGTGCAATCCTTTTTAACAGGGATGAATATCTGGAGAAGGCAGAGATCCTGAGAGAAAAGGGAACTGACAGAAGTAAGTTTTTCCGCGGACAGATTGACAAGTACCGCTGGATAGATTATGGTTCTTCCTATCTTCCAAGTGAACTGAATGCAGCATATCTTTATGCACAGCTGGAAGCAAGAGATCAGATTTTTGCCAAAAGAATGGAGATATACAATTATTATCATAAAAATCTGGCCCATCTTGCACAGGAAGGTAAGATCGAACAGCCTTATGTGCCGGAGGAATGCAGCCACAATGCCCATATGTATTATATCAAGGTGCGTGATATGCAGGTAAGAACCCGGCTGATTGCTTACCTTCGGGAAAAAGGAATCTGCAGCGTATTTCATTACGTGCCTCTTCATTCTGCACCTGCGGGACAGAAATTTGGAAGATTTTCAGGGGAAGATGTTTATACTACAAAGGAAAGTGAACGTCTGTTGAGACTGCCGATGTTTTATAATCTGGATATGGAGGATGTGAAGTATATCACAGATACCATAGCTTCTTTTGACGGATTCTGATAATCGTGTGCCGCAAGTCTGTTTCAGTAATCTGCTTGTCGGCACACCGGACGGAAAACAGAGACATATATTAAGAGGAAATATTATGAAAAAATGGAAACATTTATTAAAGGCTGTTATGGCTGTGGGAGTCATTGCAATGACTGCTGTTCAGATTTGCGCTGCTGCGGAGAGAACTGCGCAGGCTGCTGTTTCAGAGGTTACACCCGTATCCATTTCAACCAATGAGATTTCAGGCTGGCCGGCAGGTCCTGAGATTACATCTGAGACAGGGGTACTGATGGATGCAGACAGCGGAACTCTTCTGTACAGCAAGGGCGGAGATGAAATCCGTTATCCGGCAAGTATTACCAAAATCATGACACTGCTTCTGGCAGTGGAGAATTGTTCCCTGAAAGAAGATGTTGTCTTTACGGAAACAGGAACACGTGATATCAGTTGGGATTCCGGCAATATTGGAATGCAGGTGGGAGAAGTGATGAGCATGAGAGCATGCCTTTATGCACTTGTGATCCGCTCTGCAAACGAGGTCGCAGCCCAGATCGCAGAACATGTAGGTGGCACAGAGCAGCACTTTGTAGATATGATGAATGAACGTGCGGCTCAGATCGGATGCACGAACACACATTTTGTAAACGCCAGTGGTCTTCCGGATCCTGACCACTATTCTACTGCACATGACATGGCGTTGATCATGCGGGAAGGTCTGAAGAATAAGAAATTCCGCAGGATCATCGGCACTACAGATTATACGATCAAACCTACGAACATGAACAGTGAATCAAGGGTACTGCATACGCATCATCCGATGCTTGCCCCGGAGAGCAGCTATCATTATGATGGCTGTATTGGCGGCAAGACAGGATATACCAGTGAGGCAGGAAACACTCTTGTGACAGCAGCAGAGAAGAATGGAACTACCTATATTACAGTGACAATGAAGGCGGCAGACCTTGCAGTTGCCAGTACGGATTCCACAGCACTGTTCAACTATGGTTATCAGAATTTCACAAAAGCACAGATAAATGGTGGAGAAGTATTAGTTCCAAACGGAGTGACTGTGGATAACCTGACCGTTCAGGAAAATCCACGGAATGGAAATACAGTAAATGATTACTATTATAATGATTATCTGCTGGGAAGCGTTGAAGTTCCGGAAGCTACACCTACACCGGAACCTGCAGCGGATGCCCTTTCTGATACATCCGGAGGAAATACGGATCAGGTGGATCAAAATGAGAAATCAGATACTGTCGGAGAAGAAAAAACTTCTGCAGAAATGCCAAAACTGCGAAAAATACTTCTGATCATAGGAGCGGCAATGCTTCTTCTTATTATTATTCTGAGTATTGCACTTGCAAAAAAGGAAAAAAGATATTATGGCTAAGTCTGCATACCATGTGGATTTATGCGAACAGATATAACAGAAACACAGAGAAAGCTAAAGAAAAGAGGAAAATAAAATGGGAAAAATCAAAGTTACAGAATGTGGTGGAATTAAGGGATTAAAAGTGGTAGAACCTACAGTTTCGGAGATGCCAGAGGATATTTCATGGAAACCTACAATTACAATGATTTCAAAGAAGCAGGAATTGATGTTGAATTTGTGCAGGATAATCAGTCAAGCTCACATAAGGGAGTACTTCGCGGACTCCATTTCCAGATCAATTATCCACAGGATAAACTGGTACGTGTTGTAAATGGTGAGGTATTTGATGTGGCAGTAGATCTTCGTGAAGGTTCAGAAACATATGGCAAATGGTTTGGAGTCGTACTTTCTGCTGAAAACAAGAAACAGTTCTTCATTCCGAAGGATTTGCACATGGTTTCCTTGTACTTTCCGAGCATGCGGAATTTGTTTACAAATGCTCTGATTTCTATCATCCAAATGATGAGGGCGGCCTGATCTGGAACGATCCGGATATCGGAGTTGAATGGCCGATTCCGGAAGGAATGGAATTAAGCTTTTCTGACAAAGATACCAAATGGGGAAGCTTTAAAGAGTACCGTAAATAGGAGAATGAGCGATTGAATACAATTTTTTCTTTACCGATGGATATTTATAAGAACAGACGGCTTGTTGCAAAGCTTGCAAAGAATGATTTCAAAACAAGATATGCAGGTTCTTATCTGGGAATTGTGTGGGCGTTTATCCAGCCTGTGATCACGATCCTGGTATACTGGTTTGTATTCTCTGTAGGTTTTCGTTCCGGAACAGGGGATCTGGGAGTTCCTTTTGTTCTTTATCTGGTAGCAGGTATTGTGCCATGGTTCTTTTTCCAGGATGCGCTGATAGGGGGGACAAATTCTCTGCTGGAATACAATTATCTGGTAAAAAAGTCGTTTTTAATATCAGTGTGCTTCCGGTAGTCAAGATCATTTCTGCCATGTTTGTGCATGCATTCTTTGTGTTGTTTACAATCATCCTGTATGCAGCGTATGGGAAATTTCCTGATTTCTATTATCTGCAGATTATTTATTACAGTGTATGTGTGTTCATTCTGGTATTGGGCTTATCCTATGCCACAAGTGCAATCGTTATTTTTTTCAGAGATCTGACCCAGATCATCAACATTGTGCTTCAGGTAGGAGTCTGGCTGACTCCGATCATGTGGATCGTTGAGGCTTCACCTCTGATGGGACATCCTGTGATCATGAAGATCCTGAAACTGAATCCGATGTATTATATTGTTTCCGGATACAGAGATACATTCCTGATGAAAACCTGGTTCTGGGAACATGCAGGATGGACGGTCTATTTCTGGATATTTACAATTCTGTGTTTCCTGTTCGGAAGCTGGGTATTTAAACGTCTGCGCATTCATTTTGCAGATGTATTGTAACTAGTACAGCGAATATTAATATAGCAGAAACTTAATTTTCGCTGTACTGGTAAGCGTGAAATAAGTCAGAGGAAGATGAAAAACACAGGAACATAACAGAAAGGAAATCACGTGGAGAACAAGAAAGTAATTCAGGTGAAGGATCTCACCAAAATGTATAAATTATATGATAAGCCTTCGGACAGACTGAAAGAAGCGCTGGGGCTTACCAGAAAGAAACTTTATAAAGAGCATTATGCACTTCATGATGTAAATTTTGATATTTATGAAGGAGAATGCGTGGGAATTATCGGAACCAACGGTTCCGGTAAATCCACGATCTTAAAGATCATCACCGGCGTCCTGACTCCCACAGCAGGGGAAGTAAAGGTAGACGGACGAATTTCCGCGCTGCTGGAACTGGGAGCCGGATTTAACATGGAATATTCAGGTCTTGAGAATGTATACCTGAATGGAACCATGATCGGTTTTTCAAAAGAAGAGATTGATGCCAGACTGAATGATATTCTGGAATTTGCGGACATTGGAGACTTTATCCACCAGCCTGTAAAGACTTATTCCAGCGGTATGTTCGTGCGTCTGGCTTTTGCTGTTGCAATCAATATTGATCCGGAGATCCTGGTGGTAGATGAGGCGTTGTCTGTAGGCGACGTGTTCTTTCAGGCAAAATGTTATCACAAGTTTGAGGAATTTAAGAAACAGGGCAAGACGATCCTGTTTGTAAGTCATGATCTTGGAAGCGTTTCCAAGTATTGTGACAGAGTTATTCTTCTGAACAAAGGCGTAAAGATGGATGAAGGTTCACCAAAGCAGATGGTTGACCTGTACAAACAGCTTCTGGTAGGACAGAATCCTGTAAAACAGAACGAATCTGACAGTACAGAGCAGATTGTGGCAGAGGACAGTGAAGGACTGGGAGATTTTCAGGTAAATCCCAATATGCTGGAATATGGAAGCCGTATTGCTGAGATCACAGATTTCAGAGTCATTGATGATAAAGGAAGATGTTCCAATACTGTTGAAAAGGGAAGCTGCTTCAAAATTCGTATGAAAGTCCGGTTTAATGAAGAGATTCAGGAGCCGATCATGGCATACACCTTTAAAAATATTCAGGGTACGGAAATCACAGGTACCAATACCATGTATGAAAATGCAAAGATAGAACACTCCGGAAAAGGGGATATATGTACTGTAACATTTACACAGAACATGAACCTTCAGGGCGGTGAGTATCTCCTGTCATTTGGATGTACAGGGTATAAAAACGGAGATTTTACGGTATTCCACAGACTTTATGACGCATGTAACATAACAGTTATTTCCAGTAAAAATACAGTTGGATTCTATGATATGGATTCAAAGGTGGAAGTACGGTGCGAAGAACAGGTCTGAGAAAGTTATGATGACAATATCAGTGCGAAAAAATAATCAGCGCGAGGACTATATATGGAAGAAAAAATCGGGAAAGTAATTCTGGATACCACGTGCTATCCGGGAAAAGATCTATACAGTGATGGTGCGATAGAGGATGAAATGCTTGCAATTTCCAGAGATTTTGCACCGGAAGAATTTAACAGAGTGATCAGTGAGAGAAAGAGCTGGCCAATTCTTTATCATTTTTCTCATATCAGGGAGAATATTCTGAGCTGGATTCCCTTTACAGGAGAAGAGAAGGTTCTGGAGATTGGTTCCGGATGTGGTGCTGTGACAGGAGCTCTCTGTGAAAGGGCGAAGGAAGTTACCTGCATCGAGCTTTCTATGAAAAGAAGTAAGATCAATGCATACAGACATCAGGATCAGGATAATCTTAAGATCCTTGTCGGAAACTTTCAGGAGATCGAGAAAAACCTTACTGAGAAATACGACTATATCACTTTGATTGGTGTATTTGAGTATGGAGAATCCTATATCCGGAGTGAGAATCCCTATGTGGACTTTCTCAGGATCATATCAAAGCATCTGAAGCCGGATGGAAAGATCATTCTGGCCATTGAGAACAGACTGGGACTGAAATACTGGGCCGGATGTACAGAGGACCATTTTGGAACTTTATTCGAAGGAATCCAGGGATACCCCAAAACAAAAGGAGTTAAAACTTTTTCAAGAAAAGAATTTAATGGAATTTTGGAGGAAGCAGGAAACTTAAAAGCCGACTGGTATTATCCATATCCGGATTACAAATTTCCAATGACTATTCATTCAGACAGACATCTCCCTGCAAGCGGAGAGCTGCATATGAGGGACTACAATTTTGACAGACTCCGTCTGGATCTGTTTCAGGAATCTCAGGTGTATAATACACTTTTGAGCAATGATCTTTACCCGCAGTTTGCCAATTCCTTTCTTCTTGTGATCGGAAAAGAACAGCCACAGACAGCACCGGTTTATGTGAAGTTTTCCAATGAGAGAGATCAGAAGCTCTCCATTTATACGGAAATCAGTGAAGCAGCAGATGGGCAGCTGACTGTGAAGAAAGTACCGTCGCAGAAGAAAGCGGCAGCTCATGTACGGAATCTGGGAACTATCTGCGAAGAACTGACCGGAATGTATAAAGAAGAGGAAATTGAAGTAAACCGCTGCCGGATCAAAGGTGACTGTGCGCAGCTGGAATATCTGACAGGTATCACCCTGGAAGATAAGCTGGATCATCTTCTGGAAGAAGGCAGAACAGAGGAACTGGAGAAATTATTCTTCTCTTATATACAGAAAGTAAAGAATATTCATGAGAAGAAACCCTTTGAGAAAACACCGGAATTTGTAAGGGTATTTGGAAATGTAAACCTGCGTTCTGATCTGAAATGTACAGAAATATCCAATATTGATTTTGTTCCTGCAAATATTATCCTCTCTGAGAATAAAGTATCTGTGATCGACTATGAGTGGACCTTTGCATTTCCTGTACCTTCACAGTTCCTGGTTTACAGGATGATCTTTTATTATCTGGAACTGAATGACAAACGGGGAATACTTAAAGAACGGGATTTCTATGAGAAAGCAGGAATCCTGCCTGAAGATATAGAAGTTTATGTGGAGATGGAACATAATTTCCAGCAGTATATTCTGGGTGAGCATACAGCAATGAGAAATATGTATGCCCAGATCTCTCCGGGCCGGGTGGAAGTAGAAGATTATTACAGAGAAAAGAAACAGGAATCTCTGGAAATGCTTCAGATTTTCTGGGATAACGGAAAGAGCTTTAATGAGGCTGATTCTGTGAGATATCTGTTCAGAAACGGGAAAATTCAGACCGAGTTTGAACTTCCGGAGAATACCACAATGCTTCGCCTTGATCCGGGCGAAATGTCCAAGGGACTTAAAATTGTAAAGCTGACATGGGAAGATGAAAGTCAGGTAAAGTTTCACACAGATGGCTGTGAAGTGTCCTCCGGAGAATTCTATTTCGGCGGTGACGATCCGCAGATTATAGTAGATTCTGTTCCTGAGAACAGAAAGTCCATAAAGATTGAAATGGAGATCCTGGACCGGAAAACCACAGAAAAGAAATTCTGGAAAGTATACGCAGAGCAGAAAAGGGCAATGGAGCAGATGAGTCAGGAGCTTGCGCAGAAGAAAGCTCTGGTCGATCAGGTGGAAGGCAGTAAGGCATGGAAAGTGTATCGTGCCATCAAAAGGGTTTAGTTATGGGAAATATACTTTGGAGTGTAGATAAAAAAATATACAGTGACAAAGAAGATCATACTCTGGCTATTACCGGATGGGCGATAACCAGAGATCAGTCAGAATGTGATTTCATTCTTTATGGCTCGGGAAAAGAACTCTCCGTTCTTGAACCTTCGCGTTGTGAAAGAGCAGATGTTGCCAAAGATTTAAAAGAAACAAAAGATATAAAAGAAGTGGGAAATGTCGGATTCACAGTAAAGATACCGGAAATTATAAAACTTGCAGAAGAACATGAGAAACTGCAGCTTGCGCTGAGAGCAGGAGATGAAAAAGAAATCATCTGGGAAGCCACAGCTGCAGAAGTGAAGGACTTTTGTGAGGAAAGTCTTATTGAATATCATATTGATGAGGAACAGATCACACAGGAGAGTATCCTGACAGTCAGAGGCTGGGTTGTAAACCAGCTGGAGCCGGATGAGATATTTGTACAGGGTACAGATGGGAAGGTTCTGGAATGTACGATCACCAGACAAAGACGTTCGGACGTGGAAGAGGCAAAGGGGATTTCCGAAGAAGAGAAAAGAAATCTGGGATTCAGTATTACTGTCAATCTGGAGAATACAAACGATCAGAATATCTGCATCTGTTTCAGGGGAAAAGATGTACAGAAAATTTATACTGTAAATGTAAAAAAAATAAAACGGGAAAATACCGGACTGTATCAGCAGATGAAACTGCTGTCTCTGAAGAACAGGCAGAAGAATCAGGAATATATAAAGAAAAACGGCATTGGAAGATTTATCCGTTATGTGAGAAATTCCCAGCTTAAGGACGGAGATCAGGATTATGAAGACTGGCTGAAAGATCATGTCGCATTCCGAAAGGAATTAAAAAGACAGAGAAATGCTGTTTTTTCTTATTCACCGCTGATCAGTATTGTGATGGTGGTGACGGATACAGATGAACAAAGGTTAAAAAGTGTGATCGATGCTTATACAGAACAGACCTATGGTAACTGGCAGCTGTGTCTGGCAGATGCATGTGAGGGAGAGGAAACAGGAGAGTTTCTGCGGAAAAAATATAAAAAAGAGATTCGCCTTTCCTATAAGAAGGTTACGGAAAATAATGGCATTTCGGGAAATCTTAATGCATCTCTGAAACTTGCAATGGGAGAGTATGTTCTGTTTGCCGGTCAGGAGATCATACCTGAACCTGATGCACTTTTTCAGATGGTCAAAGCGATCACAGAGAAAAAAGCGGATATGATCTATACAGATGAAGATGAGATCAGCGCAGATGGAAAACATTATTCTGAGCCGGAATTCAAGCCGGATTTCAATCTGTTCAGATTAAGGGAAAATAATTATATCGGACAGTTCTGGGCAATCCGGAAGGAAATTCTGGAACAGGCCGGAAAGTTTGATCCGGAATATGATGGTGCACAGGATTATGATATGCTCTTAAGATGCAGTGAGCAGGCAGAAAATATTGTGCATATTCCAAAGATCCTCTGTCATTCCATGAAAGCAGAGAACCTGATCACAGAAGAACAGGAGAAGAAAAACTGGGAAGCAGGCAGAAAGGCACTGGAGGAGCATTACCGCAGGGCGGAGGTTTCTGCAACAGCGGAACTTGCAGACAAGAAGGGATGGTACAGAAGCCATCTGACTATTTCCGGCGAACCGATGATTTCTGTGATCATTCCAAGTAAAGATCACATTAATGATCTGGAACTGTGTATTTCATCCATAGAAGAGAAGACAACATGGAAGAATTACGAGATCATTATTGTTGAGAACAACAGTGTGGAAAAAGAAACCTTTGTATACTATGAGACACTGAAAAACAGATACCCAAATGTAAGGATCCTTACATGGAAAAAAGAATTCAATTATTCTGCGATCAATAACTTTGCAGTAAGAGAGGCGCAGGGAGAATATCTGCTGTTTCTTAACAATGATGTGGAAATCATTACAGAGAACTGGCTTGAAGAAATGCTTCAGCTTTGTCAGCAAAAAGACGTGGGAATGGTCGGTGCGAAACTGTATTATCCGGATGATACCATTCAGCATGCAGGAGTGGTAGTTGGTCTTGGTGGAGTTGCTGCCCATGTATTATGTAAACTTCCCCGGGATGCGGAAGGATATATGGGACGTCTGCGCTGTGTGCAGGAGATAAGTGCAGTCACTGCCGCCTGCATGATGGTAAAGACTTCTGTTTTTAAAGCAGTTGGAGGATTTGACGAGGAGCTGAAGGTTGCATTTAATGATATTGACCTCTGTATGAAAGTGAGAAAATATGGAGTGAAAATTATATTCACACCGTATGCAGAACTGTATCATTATGAATCCAAATCCAGAGGAATGGAAGATACACCGGAGAAACAGCTGCGTTTTTCCAGAGAAGTAAACTGTTTCCGGAGAAAATGGGAAAGAGAGCTCCTGAAAGGAGATCCCTATTATAATCCCAATCTGACATTAAACAACACAGACTGTTCTCTGAGAAAACAGGAGAAGAACGGAGATTAACATGCCTAAGGAAATATTTGAAGTAGTAAGAGAAAGATTTCATTTATCAGACAGGACACAGTATATTGTGCAGGGACACTGGCCGAAAGATGCGGTGATGGAGGCATATCTGGATCAGCACAAACTGAAGGTATCTGTGAAAGAAAATGAAAATGTAAGTGCACTGGAACGTTTTAAAGATCCGGAGAAAATGCAGGGAATACAGATTACGGCAACTGTTCAGATACCGGAAAATCTGGAGGGGTATCATAAGCTTGTGATCTATGAGAAGTTTCCGGATAAAAAACATGTCTGGTTTTCCATCACTGCCGGTGAACTGGATAAAAAAAGAGATAAACCGCAGGTATATTTTGAAGAAGAGAGTGCAGAACAGGGAACTGTACGGATCAGAGGGTGGGCCATTGCACCGAAGCCTGTGACTGTCCGTATCTTTGATGCGGATAAAAAGCCGGTTGCCGCTGAAATCCAGAGAACAGACAGGTGGATGTCAACCAGCTGTTTGAAGAAGCACAGGATCCGGGAAAGACAGGATTCTTCTCTGAGATCACCAACGTTTCGGGAAAATGCCTGTATGTAGTGTTTTATGCAGGCGAGAAGAAAACTGTACATGTGGTTCCTCTGAGAAAAGCTGATATTCTGGCAAGGAAATTAGACAAATATGTAGAAAAAGGAATCCGCTACTGGAAATCTCAGGGTGCGGCGGCTCTTGCTGAGAAGGTAGTGACAAAGGTTAAAAATGTACGTCAGGGACCGCCATCCTATCAGAAATGGATCAGACATCATCTGCCGGACAGGAACGAACTGGAGAAACAGAAGAAAACATCCTTTGGATACAGACCCAAGATTTCTTTTGTAGTACCGCTGTATAAGACACCGGAGAAATATCTCAGAAGACTGACAGAATCATTTCAGGAACAGACTTATTCAAACTGGGAACTTTGTTTCTCTGACGGAAGCGGCGCACAGTCACCGCTGACGGAATTGTTAAAAGAACTGACAGCGAAGGATAACAGAATTAAATACGTTTCTCATGAGGAGCCGCTTCAGATTTCAGAGAATACCAACAGTGCCATTGAAATTGCAACAGGTGATTTCATTGCCTTTGCAGACCATGATGATGAGCTGACGCCGAATGCATTATTTGAATGTGTGAAAGCAATAAATGAGAAACCGCAGACACTGGTGATCTACACAGATGAAGATAAGATGTCTATGGATGGACATAAATTCTTTCAGCCGCATTTTAAACCGGACTATAATCCGGATTTGCTGTGTACGGTCAATTATATCTGCCATCTGTTTGTGGTATCACGAAAAGTAATTGAAAAAGTTGGCGGGCTGCGAAGTGAGTTTGACGGTGCACAGGATTATGATTTTGTGTTACGCTGTGTGGAAGCAGTAAAGGATGAAGAAATCTGTCATATTCCCAAAATCCTGTATCACTGGCGTTGCCATGAGGACTCCACAGCAGAGAATCCCGAGAGCAAGCTTTATGCCTTTGAAGCCGGAAGACGTGCAGTACAGGCTCACTATGAGAGAACAGGAATCCACGCAGAGGTTTTTAAGGGTGAATATCTGGGGCTGTACAGAACGAAGTTTATCAGAGATCATGATCCGCTGATTTCTATTATTATTCCGAATAAAGACCATATTGATGATCTGAAGAGATGTATGGAATCCATTGAACAGAAATCTACGTACAAAAATTATGAGTACATTATTGTAGAGAATAACAGTACAGATTCTGCTACTTTTGAATATTACAAAAAACTGGAGGCAGAGAATCCGAAGGTTCGCATGGTATACTGGGACGGAGTCTTTAACTATTCTGCCATTAATAACTATGGTGCATCTTTTGCAAAGGGTGAGTATCTGCTTCTGCTTAACAATGATACAGAGATCATTAATCCGGACTGTCTGGAAGAACTCCTGGGTTATTGCATGCGTAAAGATGTCGGCGCAGTGGGTGCAAGACTTTATTATGAGGATGATACGATCCAGCATGCAGGTGTTGTGATCGGTTTTGGCGGAATTGCAGGACACTGTTTTGTCCAACAGAAGAGAGGTACCACCGGATATTGTCACAGAATTATCTGTGCACAGGATTACAGTGCGGTTACAGCTGCCTGCATGATGGTGAAGAAATCTGCATTTGATGCAGTTGGAGGACTTTCAGAGGAACTGGCTGTTGCATTTAATGATATTGATTTCTGCATGAAGCTGAGAAAGGCGGGATATCTGATCGTGTATAATCCATATGCGGAATTATACCATTATGAATCCAAATCCAGAGGTCTTGAGGATACTCCGGAAAAAGTGGCACGATTTAACAAAGAAATTGCCACCTTTGAGAAAAAATGGCCGGAGATCCTGAAGAACGGAGATCCTTATTATAACCCCAATCTTACTCTGAAGAGCCAGGACTTTTCTCTGAAAAGAATCTGAAGATGAAATTGCTATAAAATGAATGTGAAAGAAGATATGTTAAAGAAAAAGAAAGAGATCAATGAAAAAACAGAAATTTTCATTTTTGTATTTCTGGCGTTTATCCTGCTGACAACTTGGGCGATGACACAGCCTTTTAATTCAGGGCCGGATGAACAGATGAGATATTATGTTGCAGATTACATTTATAAACATCATGGAGCTCTTCCGGGGGGAGATGATCCGGCTGTCAGGAATAAAGTGTGGGGAATTTCCTATGCATATTATCCGGTTGTATCTTATATGGTGTCTGCATTATTTATGAGAATATCCCGGCTTTTTGCAGATCCGGGATACTCCATGTTCAAAATTGCACGTATGGCAGATGTACTGTTTGTTACAGGTGCAGTGTATTTTGTTGTAAAAGCTTCGGGCAAACTGTTTCCGAAAGAAAAATATTCCAGAGAAGTTAGATGGCTGTTTGCAGCACTGGCAGGATTTATGCCGCAGGCAATCTTTATGGGAACTTATGTGAATACAGACTCACTGGCACTGCTGGCAGCAGCCATGATCTTGTATGCATGGGTCTCTTATCTGAGAGAAGACTGGACATGGAAAAACTGTATACTCCTTGCAGTGGGAATGGCCGTATGTGCATTGTCTTATTATAATGCATACGGTTGGATACTCTGCAGTTTTTTCTTCTTCTGTTTTACGGTATTACTCTGCAGAGAAGAAGCTTTTTCACAGAGAGTTCGTTTCCTTTTCAGCAGAGGAGCAGTGATCGCAGCAGTTACTTTAGTTCTCTGCGGCTGGTGGTTCATCCGTAACGCAGTTTTGTATAACGGAGATTTCCTGGGAAGGAAATCCTGTGCGGAATGTGCGGAAAAATATGCTCAGAAGGATTACAGACCTTCACTGTATCCGACGCCTGCAAAGCTGGGATGGAACTGGAAAGATATTATCCTTTATCAGGATCCCGGTTGGTATCATAACTGGATTCTGACAGTGTGTGTAAGTTTCATCGGTACTTTTGGACAGATGGAAATTTATATGCCATATACGGTCAGCAAACTGTATATGCTGTTCTTTGCTGTTGGGATCATCAGTGTATTTTTTGTAAAAGAGACATTTGATCTGAGAAAAAAAATGTATGTTGCACAGCGGAAAGCAGTTGGAAATGACAGATGGAAGATTAAAACAAAGGTGATATCCCGAGAGTGGAATAAAGAAGGTATTTTCCATTTGATGATGGTATTTCTGATTATGATTCCGGTATTTCTGTTTCTGTATTATGTTTATTACAGTGATAATCAGCCACAGGAAGATATCTTATGCCTGCATTATATCCTCTGATGTACTTTGTTACGCTGGGCTGGAATAATATTCTGACAAAAACAGTGAAAAATGAAAAGGTGCGGAGTCTGATATACAGAGTACTGACTGTACTGCTGGTGATTTCGCCATTTGCCTGCTGGGCATTTTTAATCTTGCCTTAAAAGAAATAAAGGGACTGCCGCATGAAAAGCTTTTGCGGAAGTCCCTTAAATTTATCTGTTTTATCTATCAAAGAAATGGTTACTGTCTGGTATTCAGAAGCAGGCTTCAGGATTTGATCACTTTGATCATCAGGAACAGGAAAAACAGCAGGAATGCTGCCCCGATCGCCCCGATGATATAATAAGGAGCAGTTGTATGGGAAGCAGAATATGCCTGTGCTGCCTCCATATTCTTCTGACCGGTTACTGCGGCATCATTTGTCTGCTGCTCTGCGTCTTCCAGAATAGCAGTTCCTACAGGAGTTCCTCCAAAGTAATACTGGCGTGTGATCTGTCCGTCAGAAGAAGTATCTTCTGTGGTCAGATTATCTTCTGTGGCACCGTTTGGTGCAATGACTGTACCACCGGAAAGACGGTTAAAATCATCGTCTGCGATGGTAAGGGGTGCAAAATTGTCAAAACCATAATTGAGAAGCGCGATCGCTTCATCATCGGTAACACCGGATGCGCCATTTAATACAATGCATACCAGCTTCATGTTATTTTTGGAAGCTTCACATACCAGGGTACTTCCGGAAGCTTCTGTGTACCCTTCCTTACCGCCGATACAGGGTTTATAATAACCGTCGCTGGTGCTGTTTATCATGGTAAAATTGTTTGTAAGTACACGTTCACCGCCGGAAACATTTGTTGCCGGAAGTGTATAGGAAGTAGTTGCTGCAATGGTGCGGAAAGTGTCATTTGCCATAGCTGCTTCCATGATCAGAGCCATATCATGGGCGGTGATATGCTGGTTCTCGTCAGGAAGGCCGGTAGGATTGGTAAAGACAGTATTGGTGCAGCCAAGTTCCTGTGCCCGGGTATTCATTATCTGTACAAAAGCATCCACAGAACCTCCCACATGTTCAGCTACCTGCAGTGCGATATCATTGGCAGAGGCAACCATGATGGCATATAAACATTGTTCCATGGTGAAAACCTCATCTAACTGTGAGGAAATATTGGCTCCTCCGTCAGTAACACCGGAAACACCGGTTGCAGTCATGGTTACCTGTTCATCCAGACTGCTGTTCTCAAGAGCAACCAGGCAGGTCATGATCTTGACTGCGCTTGCAGGGTAAAGGGGCTGATCTGCATTTTTGGAATACAGGACTGTGTTAGTGGAAGTTTCCATTACAATTGCTGCGGCAGACGAAATATCGGAAGCCTGGGGCCATCCGTCGATACCGTTGGTGACTACGACAGACGGATCTGCTGTCTGTGCGGCGGCGTCTGTATTCTGGGCTGTTTCTTCAGCAGCAGATACCGGAAACTGTGAAAACATGGTGACAGCACCAAGTCCCAGAGCCAGCAGGGCTGCAGTGATTCTTTTTTTCTTTATCATCATGATATATAATACTCCTGTGCATAAAAATGTTGAGAAGTAACTGTTCATTGTATGTGAACAGTTACATAAAAACGATAACATAAAAACAATAACAGTATAACACATTTCTCTCCTTTCTTGCAAAAAATATCATACAATGTTAAAATAAAAAATCATAGTAAAAATCGAGGTTATCATATGAGTAAAAAACCATCTGCAGGAGGAAAAATCCAGTGGACGAAAATGTTCAGGAAGCTTTCCCCCTATACGATCCGGAAAGGGTTCCGCTACATGAAGCATTATGGACCAAAGGAATTCTGGATCAGGCTGCATGAACGTTTTGAACCGGAAGAAGTACCATATGGTCTATGGTACCGGGCTTACATTCCGACGGAGGAAACACTGGAAACACAGAGGAAACAGAAATTTGATTATTCACCGCTGATCAGCATTGCAGTTCCGGCTTATCAGACACCTGTAGAATTTTTGAGACAGATGATAGAATCACTGATCGTTCAGACTTATTCAAACTGGGAGCTGTGTATCGTAAATGCAAGTCCTGACAATGAGGAGATGCAGAAAGTACTGGCAGAATATTCAGCCGGAGATTCCCGGGTAAGATTCTGCAATCTCAAAGAGAACCTTGGCATTGCAGAGAATACAAACCGCGCGTTTGCAATGACAAAGGTGAATTTGTGGGGCTTCTTGACCATGATGACCTGCTGGCACCCAATGCATTATATGAGATCGTGAAAATACTGCAGGATCATCCGCAGGCAGATGCGCTTTATACAGACGAGGATAAGGTTACAACAGAACTGGACGAGCATTTTCAGCCACATCTGAAACCGGATTTTAATCTGGATCTTTTGCGTTCCAATAATTATATCTGCCACTTTTTTGTAGTGCGAAAGAGTATTGTAGAAAAAGCCGGAGGTTTCCGAAAAGAATTCGACGGAGCTCAGGATTACGATTTTATCTTCCGCTGTACGGAGAATGCCGGAGAGGTTTTACATGTTCCGGAAATCCTGTATCACTGGAGAACACACAAAGCCTCCACTGCAGATAATCCTGCCAGTAAAATGTACGCATTTGAAGCCGGCAAGAGAGCAATAGAAGCTCATCTTGAGAGAACAGGTACGAAAGGCGAGGTAAGCCATACACAGGATCTGGGCTTTTACCGGGTGAAATATCCGGTGCAGGGAAAACCTCTGGTGTCTGTTATCATACCAAACAAAGACGAGAAAGAGACTCTTCAGACCTGTCTGGAAATGCTGGAGAAGAATACCGGTTATCAGAATTTTGAAATCATAATCGTGGAGAATAACAGTACCACTGATGAGATTTTCCGATATTATAAAGAGCTTTCCGGAAACCGGAAGATCCATCTTTTGAGATGGGGAAAAGAATTTAATTATTCTGCCATCAATAACTTTGCTGCGGCGCATGCAAAGGGAGAATATCTGCTTTTCCTGAATAATGATGTAAAATCCATCAATCCGGACTGGCTGGAAGAAATGCTTGGAGTGTGTCAGCGTCCGGAAGTGGGCGGTGTCGGAGCAAAGCTCATTATCCGGATAATACGATCCAGCATGCAGGATGTGTGATCGGAATGGGCGGTATTGCGGGGCATATGTTCGTAGATATGCCTGCGGACCGTACCGGCTATCTGCATAAGGCATCCCTTCTTCAGGATATGAGTGCAGTGACTGCCGCCTGTCTGTTGATGAAGAAAGAGGTTTTTGAGCAGGCAGGAGGATTTACAGAAGAACTGGCTGTGGCATTTAATGATGTGGATCTTTGCCTGAAAGTAAGAAAACGGCTATCTGATCGTATATGATCCCTATGCGAAGCTTTATCATATGGAATCAAAGACCAGAGGAGTTGAAGACAGCAAGGAGAAAGTGCGCCGTTTTCAGACGGAGATTGAATATATGCGATGTCACTGGATAGACATTCTCAAAAACGGAGATCCCTGTTATAACAAAAACCTGTCTCTTACCAAATGGAATTATTCTCTGAAGCCAATCCCGGGAATGGAGACAGAAGCAGGACAGAAAAAAGAGAAGACAGGGAGGAAATCATGCAGGAAGTATCAGTGATCATTCCGAATTTTAATGGGATGGCTTATCTGGATGGCGTACTTGCAGGTCTGGAGTGTCAGACTGTAAGCAATTTTGATGTAATTCTTGTGGATAATGGATCCAATGACGGAAGCTGTGCTTTTGTTGCTGCAAGGTATCCATGGGTCCATCTGATCGAACTGCCGGAGAATTTCGGATTCTGTAAAGCGGTCAATGAAGGGATCAGAGCATCACGCTCACCTTATGTACTGCTTTTAAACAATGATATTGAAGTAACGGAGAATTTTATAGAAGAAATGCTGTCAGCCATCAAAAGGCATCCCAAAGCTTTCTCCTGTGCTGCCAGAATGATTCAGTTTCATGACAGGGACAGGCTGGATGATGCAGGAAACTATTACTGCGCGCTTGGATGGGCTTATGCAAGAGGTAAGGGGAAAAATATCCATACCTATGAAAAGGAAGAGAAGATTTTTGCTTCCTGTGCAGGAGCTGCTATTTACAGAAAGAAGATCTTTGATGAGCTGGGATATTTTGACGAAGAACATTTTGCATATCTGGAGGACATGGACGTGGGATACCGGGCCAGGATCTACGGATATGAAAACTGGTATGCACCTGATGCCATGGTATACCATGTGGGAAGCGGTACCAGCGGATCCAGATATAATCAGTTCAAGATCCGGTATCTTCCAGAAATAATATTTATCTGATATACAAAAATATGCCGGTGTTACAGATTATTATCAATCTTCCGTTTCTTGTTGCAGGATTTGGAATCAAAATTCTGTTTTTTACGCTGAAAGGATTCGGAAGAGAGTATATTGCGGGAATTAAGAATGGATTCCAGATCAGTAAAAAAAATCATAAAATACCTTTTAAATTTCAAAATCTGTCAAACTATTTTAGGATTCAAGTTGAATTGTGGGTGAATATCTTCAGGCGTTTGTGCGGATGATAAGAAAGAAAGATAAATTTTTATTGCTTTTATAAAACAACTATTATAATATAGAAACGATAAAAAAATGAGGTGACAAAAGATTGCTAAAGGACAATGAAAAGAATTTCAGTCGTCTCCATATGATCATTGATGCAATTGTACTGGTACTGTCATATTTTCTGGCATGGCTGATCCGTTTTGTTGGTCCTATGGCAGCAACAGCAGTCAGAACCAGAAGCTTTCAGCAGTATATGCTGATGCTGGTTTTTATTGTACCGGTTTATCTGTTGTTGTATCAGGCTTTCACATTGTATACTCCCATGCGGATGCAGGGGCGTCGGCTTGTATTGGCTAATATTGTAAAGGCCAACTCGCTTGGGCTCCTTATTCTGATGTTTACATTTTACATGATAGATGAGAGCGATTTTTCCCGTTCTACTTATATTATGTTTTATGTAATCAATATTGTGCTTCAGTGGTGTGCCCGAATGTTGATTTTCGCTCTTCTGAGAGATATGAGAGAGAAGGGACTGAATCAGAAACAGATGATCTGTGTGGGATACAGCCGCGCAGCAGAGGAATACATTGACAGAGTTCTTGCCAATCCTCAGTGGGGATATGTGATCCGCGGAATACTGGATGACAATGTTCCGGCAGGAACAGAGTACAAGGGAATCAAAGTTCTTGGAAGGATTGCCAATCTGAATATAATACTTCCGGAGAACCGGCTGGATGAAATAGCGATCACTCTGGGCTTAAGTGAATATTACCGCCTGGAAGAGATTGTAGCACTGTGTGAGAAATCCGGAGTACACACCAAGTTTATCCCGGATTATAATAAGATCATTCCGACAAAACCATACACAGAAGATATACTGGGACTTCCGGTTATCAATATCCGTTATGTACCGTTGAACAATACATTCAATGCACTGGTCAAGCGGGCGATGGACATTGCAGGATCTATTGTTGGAATCATAGTAACCTCACCGCTGATGCTGTTAATGTGTGCTATCATTAAGCTGACATCACCGGGACCACTGATCTATAAACAGGAGAGGGTTGGACTTCATAACCAGACTTTTCGGATGTATAAGTTCCGTTCCATGGAAGTACAGCCGGAATCGGAAGAGAAGAAGGCATGGACAGTAAAGAATGACCCAAGAGTAACACCCATCGGAAAGTTTATGCGTCACACCAGTATTGATGAACTGCCACAGCTTTTCAACATACTGAAGGGTAACATGAGCCTTGTGGGACCACGACCGGAGCGGCCGTTTTTTGTAGAGAAATTCAGAGAAGAAATCCCGAGATATATGGTGAAACATCAGGTTCGCCCGGGACTTACCGGCTGGGCTCAGGTGAATGGTTACCGCGGAGACACATCCATAAGAAAAAGAATCGAATATGACCTTTATTACATTGAAAACTGGAGCATAGGGCTGGATATCAAGATTATATTCCTTACATTTTTCAAGGGATTTATAAACAAAAATGCATATTAAGATAAGGGGAAAAAGTCATGGCTAAACCAGGAAAAAAGAAAAAAGTACTGTTTGTGCTTGAAATCATTGTACTGCTGCTGTTTATTGGCGGGCTGTATGTGTATGGACAGATTTCTTCCAGGCTGGATAAGATCGAGCAGCCGGAACTGAAAAAGGAAAAAATAGTCGTAAACCAGGAAGCACCAAAGATGACAGGATACAAGACCTATGTGCTGTTTGGTATTGATACCAGAGGGGAAGGCTCCCAATATTCTGCACAGAACAGTGATACCATGATCATTGTGAGTGTAAACAATGATACAAAAGAAGTGCGTATGGTTTCCGTATACAGAGATACACTTCTCAATGTTGGAGATGATACCTATACGAAGGCAAATGCAGCCTATGCGCTGGGTGGTCCGGAACAGGCGATCACCATGTTAAATACAAACCTGGATCTGGATATTTCCGATTATGCGACGGCTGATTTTTCCGCACTTGTAGAAGTGATAGATGATCTTGGCGGTCTTGATATTCCGTTATCTTATGCGGAAATTGAACATATGAATAACTATTGCGTGGAAACATCCAAGCTGACAGGAAAAGATTACACTCCGCTCGAGAAACCGGAGCCAAAGCCGGAAGATCAGGAAGCAATTGTAGGAACTTATCATCTGAACGGCGTACAGGCGACATCCTATTGCCGTATCCGTTATACTGCAAGTCTGGATATGGGACGTACAGAGCGTCAGAGACGAGTACTTGGAATGCTCTTTGATAAGGCGAAGATAGCAGGCCTTTCTTCTATCTTTAAGATTATGGATGATGTATTCCCGATGGTTACAACATCTCTTTCAAAACAGGATATTCTGGGACTTATTCCGACTCTGATCGGATATAAATTTACAGACAGTACGGGATTCCCGCAGAAGTTTAAATTCTCCAATATCAAGGGAAGTATTATTGTTCCTACTGATCTTGAGAACAATGTAGTTGAACTTCACAAGTTCCTGTATGATGATCAGGATTATACTCCGTCTTCTGAGGTAGTGGCCCGCAGTAATAAGATACTTGAGATCGTCGGCGGAGAAAGTAAGCTGGATGATGCAGCCAAGACTACGACACAGGACACTGATACCACAAATGCAAATGACACTTTTGTATGGTCCGGCGATAATACCTCCGGCAGTACGGATAACAGCGGTGATTATGATTATGACAATGATTATGATAACGGCGGTTATGATGGCGGTTATGATAATGGCGGCGGAGATTATGGCGGCGGTGGCGATTATGATAACAGTGGTGATGATGGCAGTTATGATAATGGCGGCGATGACACCGGCAGTGACACTGGTGGGGGAGACTACGACGGCGGCGATGACACCGGTGGAGATGAGACCGGCGGAGATGAGACCGGCGGCGACGATGGATTCAGCGATGATTCAGCAGCAGATTCCGGAGCAAGTTCTGAAGAACAATAACAGGGAACTGCTATAAAAATATAAATAATAGAAAAGAGGACCATCTGTTGGAAAGGATGGTCCTCTTTTCAGATAAGGAGTGTTGAGGATGACGCATAAGGAAAAATATAATGGCACTGCGACAGTTGATGTAATCATTCCTGCCTATCGTCCCGGCAGAGAATTTGGAGAACTGCTGCACAGGCTGGAAGAACAGGAATACCGTCCCCGCAGGATTCTGATTATGAATACGGGAGAGCAGTACTGGAACAGAGAATGGGAGAAATGTCCGATCCTTGAGGTTCATCACCTGGAACAGAAGGATTTTGATCATGGCGGAACCAGAAGAAGGGCAGCAGAACTTTCGAATGCAGATATTATGATCTTTATGACACAGGATGCTCTCCCTGCTGACAGAAAAGTAATTGGAAATCTTGTCTGTGCTGTCAGTGAAAATCCGGGTGCAGGAGCAGCCTATGCAAGACAATTACCCAGGGCAGACTGTCGCTTTCTGGAATGTTATACCCGTTCTTTTAATTATCCGGAGCAGTCCTCGGTAAAGTCGCTGGCTGATATTGATAAGTACGGGATCAAGACCTATTTCTGTTCTAATGTGTGTGCGGCCTATGATAAAGGGATTTATCTGAAAACAGGCGGTTTTACAGAGCGGGCGATTTTCAATGAAGATATGATCTGTGCCGGAACAATGATTCAGAAAGGCTATTCAGTTGTCTATGCGGCAGATGCGAGAGTATATCATTCCCATAATTATTCCGGAAAACAGCAGTTTCACAGAAACTTCGATTTGGGAGTATCCCAGGCAGAGCATCCGGAAATTTTTGAAGGAGTACCTTCTGAGGGAGAGGGAATCCGTCTGGTAAAAAGAAGCCTGGGCTATCTGATAAGAACGGGACACTTCTGGCTGATCCCTCAGCTGATCTGGCAGAGCGGAATGAAATATGCAGGATATTTCCTGGGGAAAGATACAGAAAACTTCCCCGGAAAGTTGTTCTTGCATGTACCATGAGTCCATATTACTGGAACAGAAAATAAAGGTAAGAGGATAACCTTAAGACACGCCAATTTACGATAATTGTCACATTTTGAACACAATTAATTGATATACTGATTCCAGAGTTCAGGAGAAGAATTGCTGTAACTGTGCAGAAATAAAACAGTTACAGATCATTGTTTATTTCGGGGAGTGTTCCGATAAACAGTAATACAGGAACAGAAGGGAGCAGATTACATGAATGATGAAAGAAACCTGGGTGAAAAAACAGATGATTCCGGTCAGCAGCCCAGATATGAACATTATCAGTTCCATGAAGAACAGGGAACTGTTTTGAAACCATCCGGTCCCTCTGGACACAGAAGAAATCAGAATTCTTTTCAGAAAAAAGCAGGGGCGACAATCGCATTGGCTGTGATCTTTGGCCTGGTGGCGGCAGTTGTATTTCAGGCGGCAAATTTTGCAGCAGACAGATTCCTGAATACAGGTAAGTCTTCGGTGCAGATTAAAACTACAGACAGTGTGGATCTTCAGGAAACGGCATCAGATGACAGCACTGCCGATAAGGTGCTGTCTGACTCTGAGAATGGAACAGTAGCAGCAGTGCTCAGGCTTCCATGCCTTCTGTAGTTGCGATCACTACTGTCAGTGTTCAGGAAATACCAAGCTTTTTCGGATATAGTTCCCACCAATATAAGAGTGCGTCAACAGGTTCAGGGATTATCGTTGGAGATAATGATGATGAGCTTCTGATCGCAACGAATAATCACGTGGTGGATGGAGCTACAACTCTGAGTGTCTGCTTTATCGGGGATGATGTGGCAAATGCAGAGACAGAGACTGTGAATGCGGGAGATAATGGAGATCTGAATGTAGAGGATGCGGTCAGTGCCAAGATTAAGGTACAGATGCTGATAATGATCTGGCAGTAGTTGCGGTGAAGAAATCGGATATCCCTGAGGACACTTTAAATCAGATCAAGATTGCTCAGATAGGAAGTTCGGATGATCTGGCAGTAGGGCAGCAGGTAGTTGCGATCGGTAATGCGCTTGGATATGTCAGTCTGTAACATCAGGCTGGATAAGTGCATTGAACCGGACGATTTCTACAGATGACGGAACGAACAGTACAGGACTGATCCAGACGGATGCGGCAATCAATCCGGGTAACAGTGGTGGTGCACTTTTGAATATGAAAGGCGAGCTGATCGGCATCAATTCTGCAAAATACGCAGACAGTGCTGTGGAAGGTATGGGATATGCCATTCCTATTTCCAAGGCAAAGCCTATTCTGGAAGAACTGATGAATCGTGAGACCAGGGAGAAAGTAGACAGCAGCAAAAAGGATATCTGGGAGTAAGTCTTGCCAATCTGACCACAGAGGCAATCGAGATGTATAATATGCCCACAGGCGCCTTTGTAAGAAGTGTGGAGGATGATTCTCCGGCACAGGAGGCAGGTATCTGTAAAGGCGACATCATCGTAAAATTCGACGGACAGAAAGTCAGTGATGGTGATGATCTGTTGGATAAACTGCAGTATTATAAATCGGGAGAGAAGATTGAGGCAGTTATTGCAAGAGCTACTAATGGGGAATATGAAGAAAATACTATAGAACTGACTCTCGGCACCAGACCGGACAATGAATAAAACAAAAGACATCGCCCATGCGGCGGTGTCTTTTATAATATTATCAGTGAACAGTAACCTGGGCAGGATTCTTTTTGTGTTTATAAAACTTTCATTTTGTTATAAGGGAATTGTATGATATAATTCAGTTAAATAAGCGTAATGGTCCAGCAGCCTGCTATCCTGCAGGAGCACTGTACTGTTACGAATAAGAGGATATAGAAAGGAGTCATTATGAGCGAGAACTATAATGATGATGAAATAATAGACAGCAGCGAAGATGCAGAGAAAAAGAGAAACAAATCCGAAAAATTCTGTTTTCTCTGCCGCAGACCTGAGAGCAAGGCCGGTCCGATGATCGAACTTCCAAATAACATACATGTCTGCACAGATTGTATGCAGAAGAGTTTTAATTCTATGAATCAGCAGTTCAATGAGGGTAAGTTCAATTATTCTGACCTGTTGAATATGCCGAATGTGAGTATGATCGATCTGAGCAGTTTTCAGAATCCCGGACAGCAGCCTAAAAAGATCCATAAAAAAAAGAAGGAAGAAAAGGCAGAAAAACCGGTTCTGGATCTGAAAAATATTCCTGCACCGCATAAGATCAAAGAAACACTGGATCAGTATGTGATAGGACAGGAGAAAGCCAAGAAAGTAATGTCTGTAGCTGTTTACAATCATTATAAAAGAGTAGCTACAGATACCATGGATGAGATTGAAATTGAGAAATCCAATATGCTTATGATCGGACCTACCGGATGCGGAAAGACTTATCTGGTAAAAACCCTTGCAAAGCTTCTGGACGTACCTCTTGCCATTGCTGATGCAACTTCTCTTACAGAGGCTGGCTATATCGGAGATGATATAGAGAGTGTAGTATCCAAGCTTCTGGCTGCTGCAGATAATGATGTGGAAAGGGCAGAGCATGGAATTATTTTTATTGATGAAATTGATAAGATTGCCAAGAAAAAAAATACCAATCAGCGTGATGTCAGTGGAGAAGCGGTACAGCAGGGAATGCTGAAGCTTCTGGAGGGCAGTGAAGTGGAGGTTCCGGTTGGTGCCAACAGCAAGAATGCCATGGTGCCTCTTGTGACGGTAAATACCAGAAATATTCTTTTTATCTGTGGGGGAGCTTTTCCGGATCTGGAGAATATTATTAAAGAGAGGCTGAACAAACAGGCATCTATTGGATTTATGCAGATCTGAAGGATAAATATGATCATGATCCCCACCTTCTGCAGAGTACAGTGGAGGATATCCGGAGCTTCGGAATGATTCCTGAGTTTATAGGACGTCTGCCGATC
>ENA-OQCS01000004-OQCS01000004.1-human-gut-metagenome-genome-assembly--contig:-NODE-4-length-85149-cov-11.030698_pt1 | contig 85149 bp, 106 predicted proteins | sample MGYA00242757_ERZ504575 | MGnify/ENA primary metagenome ERZ504575 (study PRJEB26092, sample SAMD00036297) | human gut metagenome | host: Homo sapiens | study: EMG produced TPA metagenomics assembly of... | reverse complement strand
AAAATACTAAAAAGATATTAATTTAATTATAAAAAAGTGAAAAAACATGTTGACACAAGTCACAAACCATTATATAATAGCAAAGCGAGTTGCGGAACGGAAGAGTTCCTAAGACGAACAACTGTTATGGGATCTTAGCTCAGCTGGGAGAGCATCTGCCTTACAAGCAGAGGGTCATAGGTTCGAGCCCTATAGGTCCCATGTTACAAAAGAATATGGCGAGATAGCTCAGTTGGCTAGAGCACACGGTTCATACCCGTGGTGTCGAGGGTTCGAATCCCCCTCTCGCTATTTAACAAAAGGTCTGAAGATTCAATTTTATTGGGTTTTCGGACTTTTTTGTTATAAAATCCCGGCTGCCTGTGGTAAGACCAGATGTGAAAAGTTAAGATTGACATTTTACATCGTTTTTTATCATAGTAAAAGAATAGACATAACGAATCATTTCGGGAAATGAGGATTGTATAATGAAAAAAAGAATGCTTTTTGTTTTCAACCCCAAAGCAGGAAAAGGAAGAATCAAGATGCATCTGCTGGACATTGTGGATATCTTTAATAAAGGTGGGTACGAAGTGATCATCCGTGCCACGCAGGGACCGAAGGATGCTTATGAACAGGTGAAGGAATATGCAGATCAGGTAGATCTGATCGCCTGCAGTGGAGGTGACGGTACACTGGATGAGGTGGTTACCGGAATCGTGGAAGTGGGCAGCCAGACACCGATCGGGTATATCCCTGCAGGAAGCACCAATGATTTTGCCAACAGTCTGTTTATGCCGAAGAGTATGACTGCAGCTGCCTCCATGATCATGGAGGAGCAGATCTATCACTGTGACATCGGTAAATTTAATAACCAGACATTTGCCTATGTGGCTGCGTTTGGACTGTTTACCAATGTTTCCTATGAGACAGACCAGGATCTGAAAAATATCCTGGGACATGTTGCCTATGTGCTGGAAGGGATGAAGCAGCTTTTTGAGGTGAAATCCTATCATCTGAAGGTAACCTCCGATGAGCTGACTGTGGAGAATGATTTTATCTACGGTATGATCAGCAATTCCAGATCTGTAGGCGGATTTAAGAATCTTACCGGAAAAAACGTGGATATGAATGACGGACTGTTTGAGGTGACACTGATCACCAATCCGAAGAATCCGCTGGAGCTTCAGGAGATCATGACTGCGCTTCTTACTGCAGAGGATAATACAGATCTGATTTATTCTTTTAAGTCTGCGCATGTTGTGATAGAGTCAGAGGAGGCTGTTCCGTGGACGCTGGATGGAGAGTTCGGTGGAGATCAGACCCATGTGGAAATCGATAATCTTCATGAGGCCATGAACCTTTATCTTACCAGCAGTAAGAAACAGAAAAAAAGCCGGCTGAACCAGAAAATGCAGGAGATCAAGGAGATTACCCAGAAGAGCGAAGAATGATCCGAGTATCCGAAGACAAGGTGATCATACAGAGGTGAAAATGTCTTTCCTCATAAGAAAGACTGGATATACAGGAACGAAAAGGAGGAAGAAATGGGAGATTATATCAACGTAAAGGAAATCTTTGGCTGCGATGTATTTAACGATTCTGTTATGCAGGACCGTTTGCCGAAGAAGGTATACCGCGAACTGAAAAAGACAATAGAAGAGGGTAAGGAGCTGTCCATGGAGATCGCTGATGTGGTTGCACATGAGATGAAGGAATGGGCTATTGAGAAAGGTGCTACTCATTATTGTCACTGGTTTCAGCCGCTGACAGGTGTTACTGCCGAGAAACATGACGCATTTGTCACAGCGCCAAGAGAGGACGGCAAGGTACTCTTGAGCTTTTCTGGCAAGGAGCTGATCAAGGGTGAGCCGGATGCATCCTCATTTCCATCCGGAGGACTTCGTGCAACATTCGAGGCAAGAGGCTATACAACATGGGATTGCACATCACCTGCCTTTGTACGTCATGACGCAGCCGGCGGGATCTTATGTATCCCCACAGCATTCTGCTCCTACACAGGAGAGGCGCTTGACCAGAAAACACCGCTTCTTCGTTCCATGGAAGCGGTCAATACACAGGCGCTTCGACTTCTTCGCCTTTTCGGAAATACAACATCAAAAAAGTAACTCCTTCCGTTGGAGCCGAGCAGGAGTATTTCCTGGTTGATAAGGAGAAATGGCTCCAGAGAAAAGACCTGATCTATACAGGAAGAACTCTTTTTGGTGCTATGCCGCCGAAGGGACAGGAGATGGATGACCATTATTTCGGAACCATCCGTCAGAGAATCTCCGCATACATGAAGGAAGTCAACGAGGAGTGCTGGAAGCTGGGCGTAACAGCAAAGACACAGCACAATGAGGTTGCACCTGCACAGCATGAGCTGGCACCGATCTACGCACCGGTAAATATTGCAGCAGATCACAACCAGATCATGATGCGTATCCTCAAAAAGTTGCAAGCCGCCATGGTATGCGCTGCCTGCTTCATGAGAAACCGTTTGCAGGAGTTAACGGTTCCGGTAAGCACAACAACTGGTCCCTGACAACGGATGACGGGATCAACCTTCTTGAGCCGGGAAAAACTCCTCATGAGAATATCCAGTTCCTTCTTGTTCTCACCTGTATCCTGAAAGCCGTTGATGAGCATGCAGATCTTCTGAGAGAGTCTGCAGCAGACGTTGGAAACGATGAACGTCTCGGAGGAAACGAGGCACCGCCGGCAGTTATCTCCGTATTCCTTGGTGAGCAGCTTCAGGATGTTCTGGAGCAGCTGATCAGCACAGGTACCGCCACACACAGTAAGACCGGCGAGATCCTGGATACCGGTGTTAAGACACTTCCGGATTTCATGAAGGATGCTACAGACCGAAACAGAACATCACCGTTTGCGTTCACAGGAAACAAATTTGAGTTCCGTATGGTTGGTTCCCGTGATTCCATTTCCGAGTGCAACGTAGTTCTGAACACGATTGCAGCAGAAGTATTCCGCGATGCATGCGACCGTCTGGAAGCAGCAGACGATTTTGATACTGCAGTACATGACCTGATCAAGGAGTATGCGATCCAGCATCAGCGTATTGTATTCAACGGAAACGGATATGCACCGGAGTGGGAGGCAGAGGCAAAGAGACGTGGACTTCCGATCCTTCCGTCCATGGTAGATGCCATTCCTGCGCTGACTACAGATAAGGCTGTGAAGCTTTTTGAATCCTTTAATGTATTTACAAGAGCAGAGCTTGAGTCCAGAGCAGAGATCCAGTATGAAGGCTATGCAAAGGCTATCAACATTGAGGCCAAGACCATGGTGGATGTAGCTACCAAGCAGATCATCCCGGCAGTGATCCGTTATACAACGGTTCTTGCAGAGTCCATCAATTCTGTGAAGGCAGTGAGCGCAGCGCTTGATGTCAGTGTACAGACAAGTCTTCTGGAAAAAACCTCCGCACTTCTTGCTGAGACCAAGACAGCTATGGATAAGCTTTCCGGACTGATCGCTGAGTCGGAATCCCATGAAGAGGGACGTGACCGTGCTGTATTCTTCAGAGAGAGCGTGGTACCGGCAATGCAGGCTTTAAGAAAACCTGTAGACGAGCTTGAGATGATCGTAGATAAAGATATGTGGCCGATGCCATCCTACGGTGATCTGATCTTTGAGGTATGATCGGTTAAATAAAATACAGGAAATAAGAGATGTTCCTGGGTGCAGCGGCATCTTTGAAATCAAATGACGGACAGATGTAAGATCTGTCCCGTTTTTTACCTGGCGGAGAAAGAATCTGTAAGCGGTTATCCGTCATAGGATCATATAATAACTGCGGATGAGGATATCTGCGGTATTCAATCAGATTCAGGAGTAAATATATATGATAGAATTAGAATTTTTAAAAGAACAGAACGTTTCCGAAAGCTTGATCCACGGTATCGAGGAATTTCGAAAAAATTATAACGTTGATGAAGGGGCTGCAGCCAGAGTTACCAGACCGTCCATACCGTTCTACGGAAAAGAAATCCTGGAAATGGCCATTGCAGGACTTTTGGAAGGAGAAAATCTTCTTCTTGCAGGCCCAAAGGCCACGGGAAAAAATATCCTGGCAGAAAATTTGGCATATGCTTTTGGCCGCCCGGTTTATAATGTATCTTTCCATGTCAATACAAACAGCGGAGACCTGATCGGAACGGATACCTTTGTAAACAATGAAGTCTGCCTCCGAAAGGGCAGCATCTATCAGTGTGCCGAGTATGGTGGCTTCGGTATTCTGGATGAGATCAATATGGCAAAGAACGATGCGGTCTCTGTCTTCATGCGACTCTGGACTATCGCCGCTCCATTGATGTTCCGGGCTATGACCGGATCGACCTTCATCCTGCGGCACGTTTTATCGGAACCATGAACTACGGATATGCAGGAACAAAGGAGCTGAACGAAGCTCTGGTTTCCCGTTTCCTGGTGATCGATATGCCAGCGCAGACAGAAGAAACCCTGGGATTTATTTTCCGCAAAATGTTCCCGGAGGCAAAGGAAAAGGCAGTGGAACAGTTTATCGGTGTATTTATGGATCTTCAGAAGAAATCTGTAAACAGTGAGATCTCCACAAAAGCGCTGGATCTTCGAGGACTTCTGGCTGCCATGAAGATTGTTCGTGCAGGACTTTCTCCCCTGGCAGCAGTGCAGATGGGAGTGGTGAACAAAACCTCGATATTTTTGAAAAGGAGATCGTGGACGATGTAGTCCGTACAAGGATCCCGGAAGAGTGGACAAAGGACGATGTCTATGCATAAAGATCTGACAGAAGAACTTTCTATAGAAGATTACAAGATGGAGCTGGAAAACCGGATCCGTAATCTCCTCTGGACGGTAAGCGGTGACTATACACTGGATGTGAAGCCGGATGTATCGCTGTTTCTCCGCTCAAAAGAGATCGCTCTTTACGATGGAATCAAACAGGGGCTTTTGCCAGATATTTTGACAAAAATCTGCTTGGCCTTTATCTTGTAAAAAAAATCTATCTGGATGCCTCTGAGACGGAGCTGACCGGGCTGACACAGCTCTGTATCGAAGCGGCAGTGGGAGAGCGGATCTGTGAAGAGCGCCCCGGGGTTCGCCGCATGAGAAAAAAAGCTCTGGAAGATATCCTGGATCAGGAATATGAAACCCTGCCTTTCTACGATAAGCTGTTAGACAGGCTGAAAATTGCAGTATTCCGTGATGTACTTACAGGAAGCGTACAGCCTCTGGAGAAAAAACTGTCTGCATTCCGGGATCAGATCTATGCCTGCGCAGAAAGCAGAGACACCATGGAACTGATTCGGATCATCGACAGCCTCTATAATGCGGTCATCGATCCGGACTTTGAGAAGAAAAACGGTTCCCTTGAACGGGTAATGGCGGTGACGCTGGAAGAATTGACGGAATTTGGATGGGAAGACTATCTTAATGAAGAGATGTATGAGGAAGCTCTGGAAAATTACGTGGAAAAGCTCACAGACCGGATGACAGATATTGAAGATTCCTCACTGACACAGGATATGGAAGAAAAACGTAAGGTGAAAAACAAGATCACGGTGATTTCAGAGGAAGCTCTTCAGAAAGCTCATACCTATGTGGAACTGAATTTTGGAAAAACCTATCTCACACCTGCGGAAGAAAAAAGAATGAACCATCTTATGTGCCGGGGAATACACGGAGACTGCAGCCTGTATTTTACAGAAGGAATACTGAAAAATCCGGTTCGTGATAATTATCAGTACCAGTATGCAAAGCGTCTGCGTAATAAGAACATATGGATCTATCATGACAAGCACAGAATTGCAAAACGAAATATTGCCATATTGACTGAACTCCTGAAAAAAGCACTGGTGATCCGAAGTGAAAACCAGGAAGTCCTATCAGACCGGGGAACTATCGTTCCTTCCAGGCTGTGGCGTATAGGCAGAAGCGGTGAGGCAAATCTTTTTAAGAGGATTCTTCGTGGAGACAATACGGATTTTGTGGTGGATATACTGATCGATGCCAGTGGTTCACAGATGAGCCGACAGGGAGATGTGGCACTGCAGGCTTATATGATCAGCTCTGCCCTGAGCAATGTGGACATCCCTCATCGGGTTATGAGCTACTGCACATTCTGATCATACGATCCTGCACAGGTTCCGGGAATATGATGATCCGGTTTCGGCGGATGAGGATATTTTCAATTATGTGACTTCCTCCAATAATCGGGACGGGCTTGCCATAAAAGCAGCGGGATACAGTCTTTTGCAGAGGGAAGAGGAAAAAAAGATCCTGATCATCTTAAGTGACGGACGCCCCTACGATGTGATCATAAACCGCCCCAATGCAAAAAATCCGGCCCCTTATCAGGGAAAATATGCCATTTCAGATACTGCAACAGAGGTGCGGCGTCTTCGGAGCCAGGGCGTCAGTGTTCTGGGGGTATTTGCAGGCGAAGAGAAGGATCTTCCGGCGGAAAAGAAGATTTTTGGAAAGGATTTTGCCTATATCCGGGATATCGGAAATTTCTCGAAGATCGTAGGGCGATATCTGACAAAACAGCTGGAAACGGACAACTGAAAAAAAAAAGTATTTTATTTTAAATGTATAATATTCAATTGTAAGGAATAAGGTCACTATGTTAGCATAAAAGCTGCATAGTGACCAATTATTTGCTTATAATTATACAGAAAATTGTAAATAATATATAATATCTCAGATATAATTTCTTGCAAAATACTGCGAAATTTGCTATACTATATAACGTTACTAATTTACTAGATAAAGGGAGAGGAAATATGAACAAAAACACAGAGTTCAAACCTTACATTCCTGCGGAGAAAATCACTCCGGAGCTCACAGTTACATCTGTGATCATGGGATGTATTCTTGCTGTCATCTTCGGCGCAGCCAATGCTTACCTTGGTCTTCGTGTTGGTATGACAGTATCTGCCTCCATTCCGGCGGCAGTTATCTCCATGGGTGTTATCCGCGTGATTCTTCGCAGAAACTCCATTCTGGAGAGCAATATGGTCCAGACTATCGGTTCAGCCGGTGAGTCTCTTGCAGCAGGTGCTATCTTCACCATGCCTGCACTGTTCCTCTGGGCAGAGGAAGGACTTACAAGCAAACCAGGCATCGTTGAGATCACTCTGATCGCACTTTGCGGTGGTATCCTTGGTGTACTTTTCATGGTACCCCTTCGTAATGCCCTCATTGTTAAAGAGCATGCAACTCTTCTCTATCCGGAAGGAACTGCCTGCGCAGACGTTCTTCTTGCCGGTGAGGAAGGCGGAGCAAATGCTTCCACAGTATTCTCCGGTATGGGACTTGCTGCCATCTTCAAATTTGTTGTTGATGGACTGAAGCTTCTTCCGGCAGATGTTTCTGCAGCATTTAAATCCTTCAAGGGTGAGATCGGTATGGAGGTTTATCCGGCACTTCTCGGTGTTGGTTATATCGTAGGACCGAAGATCGCATCCTACATGTTTACAGGTTCTCTTATCGGCTGGATGGTCATCATTCCGCTGATCTGCCTGTTCGGACCTGATACATGGATGTATCCGGCAGCAGAGGGAACGACCATTGCCCAGCTTTACGCAAACGGCGGAGCATCAGCGATCTGGTCTACTTATGTTAAATATATCGGCGCAGGTGCTATCGCAACAGGCGGTATCATTTCCCTGATCAAATCCCTGCCGCTGATCGTTACAACCTTCCGTGACTCCATGAAGAGTATGAAGGGAAGCAAGAACACAAGCACAGAGAGAACCGCACAGGATCTTCCGATGCAGTTCATCCTTCTCGGTGTTATAGCAATGGTATTTATCATCTGGATCGTTCCGGCAATCCCGGTAACTCTTCTTGGTGCAGTTATCATCGTAGTTTTTGGATTCTTCTTTGCAACAGTATCTTCCCGTATGGTAGGTCTTGTAGGAAGCTCCAACAACCCGGTTTCCGGTATGGCTATCGCTACTCTTCTGATTGCTACATTTGCGATCAAGAGCTCCGGTAAAACAGGTATCGACGGAATGACAGCAGCGATCGCTGTTGGTTCTGTTATCTGTATCATCGCAGCGATCGCCGGTGATACCTCTCAGGACCTTAAGACAGGATACCTTCTTGGTGCTACACCTAAGAAGCAGCAGATGGGCGAGATGCTCGGTGTTGTTGTTTCCGGTCTTGCTATCGGCGGTGTTCTGTATCTTCTGGATGCAGCATGGGGCTACGGTACAGCAGAGATCCCTGCTCCGCAGGCTCAGCTTATGAAGATGATCGTTGAGGGAATCATGGGCGGAAACCTTCCATGGGGACTTGTATTTGTAGGTGTATTCCTTGCAATCTGCCTTGAGATCCTCCGTATCCCGGTAATGCCTTTCGCAATCGGTCTTTACCTTCCGATCTACCTGAACGCAACCATCATGATCGGTGGTATCGTTCGTGGATTACTTGACCGCAGAAAGGTGTTGACGAAAAAACCAAGACAGCTCAGGCCACAGATGGTACTCTGTACTGTGCTGGTATGATCGCCGGCGAGGGTCTTGTTGGAATTCTTCTTGCGATCTTTGCAGTTGTCGGTATCAGCTTGATATGTCCGGCGTTGTAAACCTTGGAAATATCGGCGGTGTTGTGCTGATGATCATCATGATCCTGTCACTGCTTAAATTCTCTATCTGGAGAAAGAAGAAAGCCTGATGAGAAAAAACAAAAAGGATAAGAAACAGGATATCAACTATCTTGATCTGATCCCGGAAACAAACCAGTCGATTCGGTGGCACCGGGACCTGAAGCAGCGGATCATTCTTGAGATAGAGAATAAGGGTATGTTCAATACCATCGCGCAGAAGGTTTTTGGCAAGCCAAGGTTTTCCAAGGTTCATCTTGATGAAATGGGAACTTTTATCTGGCCTGAGATCGATGGAGCCAAAACCGTGCAGGAGCTTGCCCTGCTGGTGAAAGAGCATTTCGGTGATAAGGCAGAACCGCTTTATCCGAGAATCGTAAAATACTTTCAGATAATGGAAAGCTATGAATTTGTTCATTTTATAAATAAAAAGACAGAAAAATAGCATGGAGAACGGGAACGGACGCAGAATAGTGTACGGTCCCGTTCTTTTTATGACACGTCAGTGCGGGAAACTGATGCAGTTGTCATATGATACTATAGCATTTCCGGGATTTTCACAGCGGAATAGAAATATTGAGGACATTTCAAGACAGAAATTCCGGGAATTGCTGTAAAAAATGAAAGGAGCACTTTATGAGTCTTGTGAAAAAAAAGGACTGGTATCTGGATTATCTTCTGATCATAGTAGGAACCGGGCTGATGGCACTTGCCATCAATTCCGTTTTTGATGCAACCGGGCTGGTAACAGGCGGCTTTTCCGGTATAGCGATCCTGGTGAAGCATTGGACCGGTGAGATCATAGATGGCGGGGTTCCGCTGTGGCTTACCAATATCACGCTGAACATTCCGCTGTTTTTTCTGGGATGGCGGATCAAAGGCTTTTCCTTTGTAAAAAAAGCTCTGGTCGGTGAGATCTCCCTCTCAACCTGGCTTGCCATTCAGCCGGTGTGGAATATTGCGGGAGATGATCTCCTTCTGGCTGCTGTATACGGTGGTGTGATCCTGGGAATCGGCATTGGAATGGTTTTCCTTGGACAGGGAACCACAGGCGGAACGGATATGATGGCAGCACTGATCCAGAAGTATATGCGTCATTATTCCATCGCACAGATCATGCAGTTTATTGATGGACTTATTGTGATCGTAGGAATGTATGTGTTCGGTATCCAGCGGGCCCTGTATGCCATCATTGCGGTTTATCTGGTAACAAAAGTATCCGACAGTCTGATCGAAGGTCTGAAGTTTTCCAAACAGACATTTATCATCACGGAGAAGCCGGATGAGGTTGCCAGAGTCATTATGGAAGACCTAGATCGCGGAGCGACAGGGATCTGTGGCAAGGGGATGTATTCCGGTCAGGAGAAGACGATCATCTTCTGTGTGGTAAACAAAAAGGAAATTGTGAAGCTGAAAGAGCTGGTAGATGATATTGATCCCAACGCTTTTGTGATCGTTTCCGATGCAAGAGAAGTTCATGGAGAAGGTTTTATAGAGAAAAATTAGGCGGATTTCAACAAAAATTTGTAAATTTTTTCAGTTTTACTCTTTCATTTTTGGTGATTTTGTATTAAAATAGCCATAGATAGAGAGGGAAAGACAGAAGATAAGCATACACATAAGTGAGAAGGGATTGAACGGAATGATATCGAATCAGGTGTTACAGAATACGCTCGAGGGACTTAAAGAAATATCAAGGACGGAATTTTGTGTCATTGACACAGACGGCAAGGTACTTGCGTCTACCTTTTCTGATTTTGAGATCCAGCCGGCAGATATCCAGGCTTTTGTAGAATCCCAGGCGGACAGCCAGCTTGTCAAGGGATTTCAGTACTTTAAGGTCTGTGATGATTATCAGTTGGAATATGTCCTGGTAGCCCACGGAGATGATGAGGATACTTATATGGTAGGCAAGCTTGCAGCTTCCAGATCCAGAATCTGATCGTTGCGTACAAGGAGCGTTTTGACAAAGACAGCTTTATCAAGAATCTTCTTCTTGATAATCTTCTTCTGGTGGATATTTACAACAGAGCGAAGAAGCTTCATATTGAAGCAGATGTCCGTCGTGTAGTTATGATCCTGGAACTGAACCAGGAGAAAGATCACAGCTCTGTAGAGAGCGTGAAAAGCCTTTTTGGCGGAAAGAGCAGAGATTTTATCACTGCTGTTGATGAGAAGAGCATCATTATAGTCAAGGAACTGGAAGAGGGAGAGGGCTATCCGGAGATGGATAAGCTGGCTCATACGATTATGGATACTCTGGATCTGAATAAAGATGGTGAGGATGTCCATATGGCATACGGTACCATTGTCAATGAGTTGAAAGAAGTTTCACGTTCCTACAAGGAAGCGCGTATGGCCCTTGATGTAGGTAAGATCTTCTTCGGAGACAGGGAAGTTATCGCATACAGCTCACTTGGAATCGGACGCCTGATCTATCAGCTGCCTATTCCTCTGTGTAAGATGTTTATCCGCGAGATCTTTGACAACAAATCTCCGGATGATTTCGATGAGGAGACACTTGTCACCATCGATAAATTCTTTGAGAACAGTCTGAACGTATCTGAAACTTCACGTCAGCTGTATATCCACAGAAATACGCTGGTATATCGTCTGGATAAACTCCAGAAGAGTACAGGCCTTGATTTGAGAGTGTTTGAGGATGCCATTACATTTAAGATCGCGCTGATGGTTGTTCGATATATGAAATATATGGAGACATTAGAGTATTAATAGCATTCGGAATGCAGGATGATAGTTTGATATATTAAGGCAACATATTAGAACTTTTAAACTGCCGCTTATTCCTTCCCGGAATAGGTGGCAGTTTTTGTATGAGCGTTTTTCATCATGGAATATTGTGTAAATGTCCCTCCTGTTTGGAAGCATTCACGAAGTGTGTTACTGAGAACGGAGTGAGCAGTAACGAATTCACATGAACTTCACAGATAACATCCATGACTCTATTGTAATTTTGGTAATTTTACGTTAAAATAAATAATTTGAAGAGGGCTGTTGATTACTGTTCACTGGTAATATTCCGCGGAGCGCATTAATGAGAATGGAGTGAACAGGTTACTGTTCACTGGTAATGTCCCGCGAGGTGTTTTTTGTGAGCGAAGGTCACAGAAAACCCGAGACATATCGCGCGATTATGCGATCAGCATAAATTCTGTGCATCGCGAAGCGTGTTACTGAGAACGGAGTGAACAGTAACGTGAACAGTAACAGTTGTAGGGCCCGGGAAATTTATTCTTGCATTTAAACAGAAAATATATTACAATAATGTTACAAAAAAAATAAGAAAATTATGCTTTTATAATATAGAGGAGGATATATATGATCGATCTTGTAGATGTGAGCAAATCTTACGGCCCGGGTCTTCCGGCTGTGAATCATGCGAACTTACATGTTGATAAAGGGGAATTCGTATTTGTAGTAGGAAGCAGTGGCTCCGGTAAATCCACACTGATCAAGCTTCTGATGAAAGAACTGGATTCTACCAGCGGAACGATCACAGTCAGCGGGGAACGTCTGGAGAAGATGAAACACAGACGCGTTGCCAAGTATCGCAGAAAGCTTGGGGTAGTATTTCAGGATTTTCGTCTTTTAAAAGACCGTAATGTATATGAGAATGTAGCATTTGCGCAGCGTGTCATAGGAAGACCTACCCGTGTGATACGCAAACGTGTGCCGGAGGTTCTCCAGGAGGTAGGACTTGCAGGAAAGTATAAGGCATACCCGGATGAGCTTTCCGGTGGTGAGCAGCAGAGAGTTGCTCTTGCCAGAGCACTGGTAAACCGCCCGGACATCCTTCTGGCAGATGAGCCGACCGGAAACCTGGATCCGAAAACCTCTGAAGAGATCATGGCTCTGATGGAGCAGATCAATGACAGAGGAACCACAGTTCTGGTAGTCACCCACAATAAGGACATCGTCAATGCCATGCGCAAGCGAGTAGTCACCATGCACAACGGCAAGATCATCAGCGATGAGAAAGAGGGAGGATATCATGAGGCCTAGTACGATCTGGTATACCCTGAAGCAGGGCTTTAAGAATATAAAAAGAAACTGGATGTTTTCCCTGGCATGTATCATCACGATGGCAGCCTGCATTTTTCTGGTAGGCATTTTCTATTCCATCGTGAACAACGTCGGTAATATTGCCCATAAGGTGGAAGAAGAAGTACCGATCACAGTATTCTTTGATGAGGGCACTTCAGAGGAAGAGATCCAGGCGATCGGCGATGCTATTCAGTCCAGGCCGGAAGTGGCCAGGATGGACTATCAGTCCGCAGATCAGGCATGGGAAGAATACAAACAGAAATATTTTGGAGATGAAGATGCGGCAGATGGATTTAAAGATGATAACCCTCTTGCCAATTCATCCAATTATCAGGTATATCTTAATGATATTACCAAGCAGACAGAACTGGTGAATTATATCCAGGGACTGGAACATGTCCGGAAGGTAAATCAGTCTGAACAGGCATCCAGGACACTTGGTTCCATTAACAAGCTGGTTTCTTATGTGTCGATTGCCGTGATCGCAATCCTTTTGGTCATTTCCATATTCCTGATCAGCAATACAGTATCTATGGGTATTTCTGTCCGCAAGGAAGAAATCGGAATTATGAAATACATAGGAGCTACAGATGCTTTTGTACGACTGCCATTCCTTCTGGAAGGTATGGTCCTCGGTGTGATCGGTGCGGCGATACCGCTGATCTGCCTGTTTTTCCTGTATAATTCCGCTGTAGAGTTTATTCTGACAAAATTCAATGTATTGACAGGAATCGTGGATTTCATTCCAATCTGGCAGATTTATGAAGGTCTGGTTCCCATGGGACTTGGACTTGGTGTGGGAATCGGTCTTTTGGGAAGCTTTTTCACAACAAGAAAACATCTCAGAGTATAACCAAATAGCAGAGAATCTTATGTATCCGCAAGATGTGTGATCATAAGATATACAGCGGCTGTCGGAATATCGGCAGCGTTTTCGGTATATAAAAACCGAACGGCGCACAGAGGAGTACAGAAAATCTGTGATCTTATCGGCTTTGCCGGCTGTGCAGAAGAAAGGAAAAATATGAAAAATAAAGAATTCAAAAAAGGTATAGCCATTGGAGTGGCAGCAACGCTGGTTGTGACAGGCGCTGTTTTTACCAGCTATCAGAAAGTACTGTTTCCGAAAGGCAATGCGCTTTCCGATGTGAAAACGGTTCAGAAGCTGAATTACCTGGAAGAACTGATCGATGAAGAATATCTGGATGAAAAAGACGAAAGCAGCCTGCGTGAGGGGCTTTATGCTGGCCTGCTTGCCGGCTGAAGGATCCGTACTCCACCTATTACACAGCAGAACAGTATAAAGAGCTGAATACTTCCAATGAAGGCTCCTACGTAGGGATCGGTGCCGTTCTTCAGAAGGATGACACCGGAGGGGCAAAGATCATACAGCTTTATGAGGGTGGCCCTGGAGAACAGGTGGGACTGAGAAAGGGAGATGTGATCAAGGCAGTAGATGGAGCTGATGTTACAGACAAAGAAACTTCAGATATTGCTGCCATGGTCCGTGACAGTGAGAAAGCTTCCGTAATGCTGACCATACAGCGGGAAAACGAAGAGAAAACCCGGGATGTCAAAGTGGAGATCCGGGATGTGGAGATCCAGACCGTTTCCCATGAGATGCTTTCCGGAGACACCGGCTATATCCGGATCTCCGAATTTTCTGAGGTGACCAGCGATCAGTATAAAAAAGCATTTGCAGATCTGAAGGAACAGGGAATGAAGAAGCTGGTTGTGGATCTCCGTGATAATCCGGGCGGTCTTCTTACTGCAGTCTGCGGCGTGTTACGCCAGATTCTTCCGGAAGGACTGATCGTCTATACAGAGGACAAAAATGGAAAAAGGGAAGAGGAGACCTGCGACGGAAAAAATGAACTGGACATGCCACTGGCTGTTCTGGTAAACGGAAACAGTGCCAGTGCATCGGAGATCTTTGCGGGGGCGGTAAAGGACTATGGGATTGGAACGATTGTAGGAACAACTACCTATGGGAAGGGTGTGGTGCAGACCATCCAGCCTCTTACCGATGGCAGTGCGGTAAAGATCACCATCGCAAAATATTTTACGCCAAAGGGCAATGATATCAACAAAAAAGGAATCACTCCGGATGTGGAAGCAGAGCTTTCCGGAGACATCACAGACTGGACAGAACTTACACATAAAGAAGACACGCAGCTTCAGACAGCCCTGAAAGAGATAGGACAGAGCTGATGCGTTCGGAGGAGAGAAAAAATGATAACTTTACAATTATTGCAGCAGATCATCGTATTTTTTCTGATGATGTCCTGTGGATTTACAGTGGTAAAATGCGGACTTATCGATGCAAAAAGCAGCAGGACACTTTCAGTCATCTGTATCTACATCATCATGCCCTGCGTAATGATCAATGCTTTTCAGATCGAATATTCCAGAAGCATCCGGAATGGCTTCCTTCTGGCAGTGGCAGCGGCCATCCTGATCCATATTTTTCTTCTGGTATTTGTACAGATCATCGGCAAGCCACTGAAATTAAGTGTGGTAGAAAAAGAATCCATCATCTATTCCAATTCCGGAAATCTGGTGATCCCTCTTGTAACGGTAGTCCTTGGTGAAAAATGGGTGATCTATGCCAGTGCTTTCCTGAGTGTGCAGATGATCCTGATGTGGACCCACGGACAGTCACTGATGGAGGCGAAGGCCGGCATCAACTGGAAAAAAATCCTCTGCAACATCAATCTGATCGCTATTATCCTTGGAATCGTTCTGTTCTTCACGCAGATCAGATTGCCGGTGATTCTTGGAAACACCATGAGCCAGATTTCAGCCACCCTGGGACCTGTATGTATGATCATGCTTGGAATGACCATGACGGAGGTAAAATGGAAAGATATTTTCAGCCATTCCAGGATCTATCTGATCACGATCTTGAAAATGGTGGTGACTCCGCTGCTCATACTGTTGTTTTTGAAGTATCTGCTTGGCTTCAATGGTAAAGGATGGAAAAACCATTCTGCTTATCAGTCTGATGGCAGTGATCACACCGTCGGCAACAACGATTGTACAGCTGGCACAGCTCTACGATCAGGACCCGGTCTATGCCAGCACCATCAATGTAATGACAACGCTGGTAAGTATCATAACCATGCCACTGATGGTCATGTTGTATCTTGCCTGAGCATCTCAGGGAATCGTTACGGATAACTTTGTGTCAGGCAACATGCTTTGCGGAATATTATCTGGTTACTGTTCACTGGTAATATTCGCGAGGTGTTTTTGTGAGCGAAGGTCACAGAACCCGAGACATACCGCGCGGATTTATGCGATTAGCATAAATCCTGTGCATCGCGAAGCGTGTTGCTGAGAACGGAGTGAACAGTAACATTACCTGTGAACAGTGATCGGAAATCCTGCCCTCATAATTGTAAAAACAAAATAAAAGTGATAGAATCAAATCATATGAGGGCAGAAGAACTACATCTGCTCATAGTGGAAAACATAGCACAGGATCATCAAAACAGGAGGATAGCATAAATGGAACGACATGCTTTTGCAATGAAAGTAAAAGAAGGAAAAATGAATGATTACCGTAAGACCTTAGGCGAGATCTGGCCGGAGCTTACTGCATATCTTGACCGTAACGGCATCCATAATTTCAGCATCTGGAATGCGGCAGACCTGATCTTCGGATATTACGAAAATGCAGACGGAGAGGTGATTTCTCCGGAAGAGGAGAAAGTAAAGGCAGCATTGACTGAAAAGATCGGAGATACTTTTACCTGGATCTCTACTCCTGGAAAAGACATGCGCCTGATGTATCATAATTTTGGTGTTGTGAGAGAAAACAAAGAGCTGATCCGCCACAGAATGTTCATGACAAAATTAAAAGACGGCTGTGAGGAAGAATATAAAGCCCGTCATGACGGACTTGTGGCGCAGAGAGGCGAAACAATAGATCCGGGCCCGGACAGCAACTTCAGCATCTGGAGTGCAGGCGGATATATTTTTGGATATGATGAGATCGACACAACCATGGAAGTGGAAGAAACACCGGAAGCAAGAGAGGCAACCATCGCATGGGAGACACGCCAGCTCGGATCATGGACTGGATCACCAACGATGTGGACTGGATGACAAAAGAAGTACATCCATCCAGTGTACGTCTTGCATGGCATAATTAAAAAATGGGAAAATAAAAAGGAAGGAGGCCGGGGCTTTGTTTGGAGGTAGCCCCGGCAGTATGAAAAAGAAAAAAGTGTTATCAAAGGTAGTACCCTTTGCACATCTAATAATATACTCATATTTTGTGGTCATTCTGTGACGTCATTCTGAAAAAAGTATGAACAAAAAAAGAAAAAATAACTGAACTCAAATCTTAACAATTCTTAAACTTTCCATATTTAGTTGAAACCATACGCCCCGACTGTTATACTGTGACTAGCAGATGTTAGCAGGAGAAGAATATGTTTTATTCCTGATATCAATAAAATAATGAGGCGTGAATTTATGAAACGTTTTTGGAAATATGTAACAGGGATCGTACCTGCGTACGGGCTTTTTCCCCTTGTTTTTTCATTTGTATTTAACTGTCTTGTATATTCCGGTTCAAGGGCGATCGCAGGCGGTTGGTATCATCACAATATAGAAAGTAATCTTGATCTGCGGCTCCCATTTGTGCCGCAGTTTTTGATTATCTATTTTGGCTGTTATGTATTCTGGGCAGTGAATTATATCCTTGCGGCAAGGCAGGAGCGGGAACAGGTTTACCGTTTTTTTACTGCGGATATTATATCCCGTTGTGTGTGTCTGATCATATTTCTGGCATATCCCACTACCAATACAAGACCGGTGATCGAAGGAAACGGAATCTGGGATCTGCTGGCCGGCTGGCTGTATTCCATTGATGCGGCAGATAACCTGTTTCCATCTATCCATTGTCTGGTAAGCTGGTTCTGTTTTCTGGGGATCAAGGATCAGAAAAGAATTCCGACATGGTATAAGGGGGTATCGTTTACACTGGCTGTGCTGGTTTTTCTGTCTACCATTTTTACCAAGCAGCATGTACTTGTGGATGTGGCAGGTGGTGTGATCCTGGCTCAGGTATGCTTTATTCTGGGACAGAAAACAAAACTCTGGCATATTTACGAACGGTTTGGAACTAAAATTGAAAAGAAGATCAACAGCTATACAGAAGGTGTCAAGTGATGAAGAACAGAAAAAAGATCATATTTAACGGAGTGTTCCTGGCAGTAGTTTTTGCCCTGACTATCTACGGCGTTTTTCACGGAGAAGACCTGTCTTCCATGATGGATGCCATACATAGGGCAGATAAACGGTGGCTGCTTCCGGGAATTGCACTGGTAGCATTTTTTATCTGGGGGGAATCCATCATTATCTGGTATATGATGCGTTCCAGCGGGATCCATCTGAAAAAAGAACCTGCTTTCTGTTTTCGTCTGTAGGATTCTTTTTCAGCTGTATCACACCATCCGCCAGCGGCGGACAGCCCATGCAGATCTACTATATGAAAAAAGAGAAGATTTCCATTCCGGTGTCAACGGTGATCCTGATGATCGTGACGATTACCTATAAGCTGGTGCTTGTGGTGATCGGTATTGGGATCGCGATTTTCGGAAGAGGATTTCTTCACAAATATCTGGAAGGAATCCTGCCGGTGTTTTATCTGGGGCTGATGCTGAATATCTTCTGTGTCACTTTTATGACCATTCTGGTATTTCATCCGCTTTTGGCAAAAGCGATCCTGATGAAGGGCATGAAGCTTCTGGAACGGTTTCATCTGATGAGGAAAAAAGAGGGACGGCTGAAAAACTGGAAGCTTCCATGGATATTTACCGAAATACTGCGGCATATCTGAAGAATAATCCGCTGGTGATCGTTAAAGTAATAGGGATCACTTTTATCCAGCGTATGGCACTGTTTGCAGTAACCTGGTTTGTATATCAGGCTTTTGGACTCCATGGAACCGGTTTCTGGGATATCCTTTTTCTCCAGGCAGTGATATCGGTATCTGTGGATATGCTGCCGCTTCCGGGAGGATGGGAATCAGTGAGACTTTGTTTCTTACCATTTTCAGTCCGGTATTCGGTGGCCTGCTGCTTCCGGGAATGGTGCTTAGCAGAGGGCTGGGATATTACGGAGAGCTGCTGATCAGTGCGGTGTTTACTGCGGTGGCTCAGCTCACTATCGGAAAAAAGGAATCCTGAAAAGATTTGATCGAATGCAGATCGCGGAGATCTGCTTGACCCAGATCAGGTAAGTCCCCTGTGGGACTGTGAATATAGCCTGACATGAAAAAGAAAAAAGAGGTGTGCAAATGATAGGATTTTATGATTATACGGTAATAATGACTTACATAAGCGTAGTTTCTTCCATGATCGGAATCTTCTGCGCTGTGACGGACCATATTTCAGCAGCGGTGTGCTGTCTTGCATTTTCCGGACTGTGCGATATGTTTGACGGAAAGATCGCAAGAACTAAGAAGAACAGAACGGAGGAAGAGAAATGCTTCGGGATCCAGATCGATTCCCTTGCAGATATCGTCTGTTTCGGGATCCTTCCCATTGTGCTGGGATTTAAGCTTGGAATGTGTCATATTTACGGAATAGCTATTCTTTTATTTTACGGTCTGGCAGGCTGATCCGTCTGGCATACTTCAATGTTATGGAGGAAAAACGTCAGAATGAAACCTCCGAAAACCGAAAATATTATCAGGGACTTCCCATCACATCCATGTCTGTGGTCCTGCCGCTTCTGTTTGTGGTATCCCTGCTTTTTCCGGAGTATAAATGGTTTGTGGTGCTCCTTCATATTGCAATGCTGACGGTAGGACTTCTGTTTATCCTGGATTTTAAATTCCGTAAGCCCACCAACAGGGAGCTGGTGATCATTGTTGCGGTAGTTTCTGTGGCAGTCCTTCTTGTACTTTTCTACAACGAAGGATGGTGGAAGTTCAATTATCTCTATAAGCTTTCCATGGAGAGAGGTGGTAATCTATGATCCGGACAGCGGACAGAATGGGGCATATTACAGAGGAGGATTCCTTTCAGAACAACCTTCTGGAAAAAATCTACGGTTCTGTAGTCGGACGCATGCTGATACGTCCACTGGTCACTCCTGTTGTTTCCATTGCCATGGGAAAGCTTCTGGATTCCAGGCTTTCGGCAGCAGCGGTGAAACCCTTTATACGGTTCAATCATCTGGATATGAGTGATTATGAAAAGCGTAAATACATCTCTTACAATGATTTTTTCAAGCGGAAGATCCGGGAGGGTGCCCGCCCTATTGATATGGAACCGGGACATTTTATCAGTCCCTGTGACTGCAGGGTGAGTGTGTATCCGGTAGATGAAAAAGCCCGTCTTCATATCAAACAGACCGAATATACCATAGATGAGCTTCTCAGGAATCCTTCTCTTGGAAAAAGATATCAGGGTGGCTATGTGTGGGTGCTTCGTCTCTGTGTTCAGGATTATCACAGATATATTTATCCGGACAATGCGGCGGAGTCCGGACGCATCAGGATCCCGGGGATCCTGCATACAGTCAACCCCGTGGCCAACGATGCCTATCCGATCTACAAGGAAAACAGCAGAGAGTATTCTCTTTTGAAAACAGAGAATTTCCGTACCGTGCTGATGATGGAGGTAGGTGCTCTTCTTGTCGGAAGGATCGAAAACCGGCCAGGGAAAGCATTTGTGAAACGGGGAGACGAAAAAGGAAATTTTGCTTTCGGCGGCTCCACCATTGTGCTGATCACCGAAAAAAATGCGGTAAAGCCAGATGAAGATATTTTAAACAATTCCCGTGAAGGAATTGAAACAAGAGTATTCATGGGAGAAAAGATCGGAGAATCCTTTTAGAGGGTTCTCCTTTTTTGCGGATAAAATTAAAAAAATGAAATTACGTTCACACACACAACACAAACCTGTGATATATTATGAGCAGTAGCAAAGCGGAATGGAAATATCCGCTTTAGAATGAACCGGAAGTAAAAGCTCAGCTTTTTGTAAAGAGGGATGATACAGAGCATTTCGGGCTGTCAGCAGCTGTCCGGAACAGCGACTGAGAAACGGAGGAAGATAGAATGGATGCATTAAAAATTCTTGTAGTAGATGACGAGAGCAGAATGAGAAAACTGGTAAAGGATTTTCTCACCAAAAAGAATTTCCAGGTACTGGAAGCAGGCGACGGTGAGGAGGCCATGGATATTTTTTATAAAGAAAAGGACATTGCGCTTCTGATCCTGGATGTGATGATGCCGAAGATGGATGGCTGGGAAGTATGTCGTGAGATCCGCAAAAATTCCAAGGTTCCCATCATTATGCTGACGGCAAGAGGAGATGAGCGTGATGAGCTTCTGGGATTTGAACTCGGGGTGGACGAATATATCTCCAAACCCTTCAGCCCCAAGATCCTTGTAGCACGTGTAGAAGCCATTCTTCGAAGAACGGGACAGAGCAACCCGGATGAGATACTTTCAGCAGGTGGGATTGTCATTGACAAGGCAGCGCATCAGGCAACGGTAGATGATAAACCGATGGATCTGAGCTTCAAGGAATTTGAGCTTCTGACTTATTTCCTGGAGAATGAGGGAATCGCTCTTTCCAGAGAAAAGATCCTGAATTCTGTGTGGAATTATGATTATTTCGGAGATGCCAGAACCATTGATACTCATGTCAAAAAACTGAGAAGTAAAATGGGCGATAAGGGCGAGTATATCAAGACAGTCTGGGGGATGGGCTATAAGTTTGAGGTAGGAGAATGAAAAAAACGAAGGAAAAAATAAAAAAGATCCACAGTCTCCGCCATCAGATCACAGCATACTTTATCGGTTTGCTGTTTTTATCCATTCTGACTATTACCGTGATCAACGCGCCTTTCTTGAAAAATATTATGTGACAAAAAAGATCGATGTACTTCTGGACCTCCGAACAACTCTGGAAAATACAGATATTGACAAGATGATGAACAGCAACAGCTCGAAAGGTATGGAGAGTATTCCCGATGAGATCCAGAGAGCCTGCTCCAGAAACAATCTTTCCTGGGTTATCATTGACAGCAGCAATACCAGCTGGCTTTCCTGGGGCGAAAATGAAAAAATGCTTCAGAGCAAGCTGTTCGGATATGTCTATGATCTGGATGAGGACGGAGATAAGAGCCGGACCTTGAAGCAGGGTGACAATTATACCATCCAGCAGTCGCATGACCGGTTTGCGGGAATGGATTATGTGGAATGCTGGGGACAGCTGGATGAGGAACATTATTTTATCATAAGGACACCCCTTGAGAGCATCCGGGAGAGCGCTGATATTTCCAATAAGTTTTACTTTGCGGTAGGTCTGATGATCATAATCTTAAGTGGTCTGGTTATTATGGTCGTGACCAGGAGGATCACCCGTCCCATCAGTGAGCTTACGGAACTTTCCAGAAAAATGTCAGATCTGGATTTTGAGGCAAAATACGAGAGCAAGGTCGGCAATGAGATCGATGTTCTGGGAGATAATTTCAACCGGATGTCCTCACAGCTGGAGACTACCATCAGTGAACTGAAATCTGCAAATAATGAACTGCAGCGTGACATTGAGGACAAGATCAAGATCGACAAGATGCGAAAGGAATTTCTGGATAACGTGTCCCATGAACTGAAAACTCCCATTGCCCTGATCCAGGGCTATGCAGAAGGCTTAAAAGAAAATATTTCTGATGATCCTGAGAGCAGAGAGTTCTATTGCGATGTCATTATGGATGAAGCCTCCAAGATGAATAAACTGGTAAAAAATCTTCTCACACTGAATCAGCTGGAATCCGGCAAAGATGCAGTTGTAATGGAGCGGTTTGATATCGTATCCCTGATTCGCGGCGTGCTTCAGACTATGAATATCATGATCGGACAGAAGGATGCAAAAGTGATCTTTGAGGCGGAGAAGCCGGTTTATGTATGGGCCGATGAGTTTAAGATCGAAGAGGTTGTGACAAACTATGTAAGCAATGCCCTGAACCATCTGGAGGGAGAGAAAGAAATCGAGATCAAGCTGCAGGATGAGGATAACCATGTGAAGATCAGTGTGTTTAACACAGGGACCCCGATCCCTGAGGCAGATGTACCTAATCTTTGGAATAAATTTTATAAAGTTGATAAAGCGAGAACCAGGGAATACGGCGGAAGCGGTATCGGTTTATCTATTGTAAAGGCCATCATGGAAAGTATGAACCAGGAATATGGTGTGCAGAACTTTGATAATGGCGTGGAATTCTGGTTTACACTGGACCGGAAATAATAAAACTTTACCGTGATAATGTGAAAAAATGGGCGGCAGCAGAGAAAAGTCTTTGCAACCGCCTGTTTTTGCGTTATACTAAAGCAATGTAAATCGAAGGTGAGAGAGGAATATCGAGATACAAAAGAGCAGGAGGAAGCATTATTATGATAGGAATCATTGACTACGATGCGGGAAACATCAAAAGTGTGGAAAAAGCACTTCAGTATCTGGGACAGGAGACTGTCGTCTCAAGAGATCCCCAGGTGCTTCTGAAAGCAGATAAAGTAATCCTTCCGGGAGTTGGAAGCTTTGGTGATGCTATGGAAAATCTCAAAAAATACGGACTTGTTCCGGTAATACATGAGATCGTGGAAAAGGGAACGCCCTTTCTTGGAATCTGCCTTGGACTGCAGCTGCTTTTTGAGAGCAGTGATGAGACACCGGGAGTGAAAGGTCTTGGGATCCTGAAGGGAAAAATCCTGCGCATTCCGCCAAGTCCGGGACTGAAGATCCCGCATATGGGATGGAATTCCCTGCATATTCAGAACAGCGGAAGATTATTTAAGGATATTCCGGAAAACACATACGTTTACTTTGTACATTCCTATTATCTTCAGGCGGAGGAGAAAGAGATCGTGAAAGCGACTACTCAGTACAGCACATGCATCCATGCGTCGGTGGAGAAGGGAAATGTATTTGCATGTCAGTTCCATCCGGAAAAAAGCAGCCGGTGGGGCTTGAAGATCCTTGAGAATTTTGCGGCACTTGAGTCAGGCACCGGAAAGGAGGCATAATCATGTTTACAAAAAGAATCATTCCATGTCTGGATGTAAATAAAGGACGTGTAGTAAAAGGCGTGAATTTTGTTGATCTTAAGGATGCCGGAGATCCGGTGGAAATTGCCAAAGCTTATGATGCCGCCGGTGCGGACGAGCTTGTTTTTCTTGATATCACTGCCTCCTGTGAGGAGCGTGATACCGTGGTGGATATGGTAAGAGCTGTTGCAGCCAACGTATTTATCCCGTTTACCGTAGGCGGAGGAATCCGTACCGTAGATGATTTCCGGAAACTTCTCCGTGAAGGTGCGGATAAGATTTCTGTAAATTCCGCAGCTATCGACCGTCCGGAGCTGATCCATGAGGCTGCACAGAAATTCGGAAGCCAGTGTGTAGTAGTTGCCATTGATGCCAAGAGAAGACCGGATGGCGGCTGGAATATCTACAAACATGGCGGAAGACTGGATACCGGTATTGACGCTCTTGAATGGGCAAAGAAGGTGGAAGAACTTGGCGCAGGTGAGATCCTTCTTACCAGCATGGATTGTGACGGAACCAAGGCAGGGTATGATATTGAACTTACAAGAGCCGTTGCAGATGCGGTTTCCATCCCGGTGATCGCCTCCGGTGGTGCCGGAACCCTGGAGCATTTTTATGATGCACTGACAGAAGGCGGAGCAGATGCGGCACTGGCAGCATCTCTGTTCCACTACAAAGAGCTGGAGATCTGGGAAGTGAAGGATTACCTTGCGGAAAAAGGAATTTCCGTGAGAAGATAAGTTGGATGAGAGGTGATAGATATGGCTCCTATAGCAGGAGACTGGCAGGAGGCACTGAAAGGTGAATTTCATCAGCCCTACTATGCCAAACTTTATAAAACCGTGATGACAGAATACAGAACAAGAAAGATTTTTCCGCCGCCGGAAGATATGTTCAATGCGTTTCATTTTACGCCTCTGCATCAGGTAAAGGTTGTGATCCTGGGACAGGACCCTTATCACAATGACGGACAGGCCCATGGGCTTTGCTTTTCTGTAAAAAAGGTGTGGAAACACCGCCATCTCTGGTGAATATTTATAAGGAACTTGAGGATGATATGGGATGTTATATCCCAAACAACGGTAATCTGGAAAAATGGGCAAAGCAGGGCGTGCTTCTTTTGAACACAGTGCTGACTGTACGTGCACATCAGCCAATTCCCACAGAGGGATCGGCTGGGAGCAGTTTACCGATGCGGCCATCCGGATCCTGGACCAGGAGGATCGCCCGATCGTGTTTCTTCTCTGGGGGCGGCCTGCTCAGATGAAGGCATCCATGCTTCATAATCCGAAGCATCTGATCCTGGAGGCACCACATCCAAGTCCCCTTTCTGCCTACCGGGGATTTTTCGGATGCAGGCATTTCAGCAAGGCTAATGAATTTTTGAAAGCCAATGGGGTAGAACCTGTTGACTGGCAGATTGAGAATATTTAAGTTAGGGAAAGTAAAATGGGTAAAAAAAATGATAACACACTTGTGAAAAACGCATCTTTTCTTATGGTTGCGGCGCTGATCTCCAAGATCATCGGAATGCTGTATAAGAGTCCGCTTTCAACCACACTGGGAAGTCAGAGCTTTGCACTTTTTCAGTTTGCACAGAATGTATATTTTATTCTGTTGATGATTGCGTCCTTCAGTATTCCTCAGGCTGTATCCAAGATCATGGCGGAGAAGATTGCTTTTCACAGATATAAGGATGCACAGAAGGTATTTTACGGCGCACTGATCTATGCGGCAGTTGCCGGCGGTATCGTGGCGCTGATCTGTGTATTTGGTGCAGGGATCCTGGTTCCTGACAGTATGGCGAACGCCGTCTGGCACTGCAGATGCTTGCGCCCACAATTTTCATGTCCGGTCTTTGCGGTGTATTCCGTGGATATTTCCAGGCATACCGCAATATGATGCCTACATCGATCTCGCAGATCATTGAGCAGATCTTTGTGGCAACCTTTGCGCTTCTGATGTCACATGTATTTATCCAGCATTTTTCCGCAACAGGAGATATGGATCTGGTTCATCGCTGGGGTGCAGCAGGAGCTACTATGGGTACCGGAGCAGGTGTGGCTTCTGCGCTGATCTTTATGCTGATCGTTTATGGGATAAACCGTAAGATCATCCGGAAAAGGATCGTCAATGACCGCCATTCTGTAAATGAGAGTATGGGGCATGTAATGAGCAATATCGTGCTCATTATCATGCCGATCATTCTCAGTGCTTTTATTTATAATGTAAACGGATATATCAACAGCTATATGTATTCCGGTATCATGGATATCAAGGGTGCTGCCAAGGACGTGATCCAGACCTTGTATTCCGAGTACGGATATTATATGACGCTGATCAATATCCCGCTTACCCTGGCGAGTACAGCACCAACATCTATGATCCCTGAGGTTTCCGCGCATTATGCAATGCACGATATTGAAGGTGCAAATATGAAGACAGACCGTGCCACATGGATCAGTATGCTGATCTCTATTCCTGCGGCAGTAGGTCTTGCAGTTCTTTCAGGACCGATCACGAGACTGATCTTCCCGGGAACCAACGGTGTAGGCGGACAGCTTCTGATCCTGGAGGAATCACCATTATCCTGAATGGCAACTCCAATATCACCAACGGTGTACTTCAGGGGATCGGCAAGCCGAAGCTCCCGATGATCCATGCAGCCATTGCTCTGGTGGCTGATGTGATAGCCATGGCTCTGCTTCTGGTATTTACCAATCTTGGTGTTTATACCATTGTCATCGCCCAGATCGTTTATGCGGTTGTGATGTGTCTTCTCAATGACCGTTCCATCAAGAAATATATGGGCTATAAGAATCCGTGGAGAAGTGCTTATTTAAGCCCGTTCCTGGCATCTATCCCGATGGGGGTTGTTGCGGGAGTGGTGTATTACGGTCTGTATGCGCTGATCCATTCCAATGTGATCTGCCTGGGTATTTCCGTGATGCTGGCAGCAGTTGTATACTTTATTGTATATCTGTTTGTAAGCAAGCCTGGTGAAGAAGAGCTGGGTATGATGCCTGGTGGAAGATATATGAAGAAGCTGGCGAGAATGATGAAGATCATCTGATCTGTAAGTCCGATCAGTAAACGGCAATACAGTTATTCGGTGCAGAACTCAAAGTGAACACAGCTAGCACAGAAAAAAATACTCACAGATTTGTTCCGGCAGATTTCCAGCCGGAGGATCTGTGAGTATTTTATTATATCAGGTCTCTGGAAATGCAGGCTTTTGAAGAATGGATTCCCTTTAGACTTTTTTCTGTGAAAACAGTCTTATGATCTCCAGAGTAACGTTCACAGCGGCATCCATTCCTTCTGCTGTAATATGCTCATAAGGCCCGTGATAGGCATGTCCGCCGGTTCCCAGATTCGGGCAGGGCAGTCCCATGAAGCTTAGCTGTGCACCATCTGTGCCGCCGCGGATAGGCAGGATGAGAGGTGCGACATCACAGTTACGGCAGGCTTCCTCTGCAGGATGATCAGCCACGGGCAGGTATCGATGACCTCTTTCATATTGCGGTACTGCTGGGTGATGGTAAGAGTTACGGTGCCTTTGCCCCATTTTTCATTGAGGATTTCTGCGATATGTGAGAGCGTTTTCTGGCGTACTTCAAAAGAAGCGGCATCGTGATCACGGACAATATACTGAAGTTCAGCCTGGGAAACATCTCCTTTCATGGAGCAAAGATGGAAAAATCCTTCATAGTCCGCTGTGTTCCTTGGAGTATCCGCAGATGGAAGCATGGAATTAAACTCCATGGCAACGAGAGCAGCGTTGATCATGGTATTTTTGGAAGAACCGGGATGTACATTAACTCCTTGGAAGGTTACTTTTGCACTGCAGGCGTTAAAGTTTTCGTACTGGATCTCGCCTTCCGTATCACCGTCCAGGGTATATGCATAATCCGCACCGAATTTTTTTACATCAAAGTGGGCCGGTCCCATGCCGATTTCTTCATCCGGAGTAAAAGCGACGCAGAGAGGTCCGTGAGGTATTTTTTCCGTAAGGATATGCTCCAGCGCAGTGATGATCTCTGCAATGCCGGCCTTGTCGTCTGCGCCCAGGATCGTGGTTCCGTCTGAGGTGATCAGGGTACGCCCGGCAAGTGAAGCAAGATGCGGGAACATTTCCGGGGAAAGGGTTCTGCCGCTTGTGCCGAGAGGGAGCTCTTTTCCATCGTAATCTTCTGTGACCACCGGTGTGACTACATGGTCACAGAAATCGGAAACCGTATCCATATGAGCGATAAAGCCAGTGCTTTGCAGTGCTCCAGGCCTTTTGTAGCAGGAAGATGTGCATAAACGTAACAGTGTTCATCCAGAGACACATCAGAGATCCCAAGATCTTTCAGTTCCTCCACAAGAAGCCGGGCCAGGTCAAACTGGCACTGGGAAGAGGGGGAAGAAGCACTTTCTTCATTGCTGGGGGTGGATATTTTTACATAGGATAGAAGTCGCTGGTATGCTTTCATAGAAAAATAGTCCTTTCTGAAAAATTCCTTCCGGAACAGACGGCAGCTGTATTTATGGAATATGTCTGTTTTTCCGGAGATAATAACAGTATAACACACAGTATCTGCATATTTGTGTAAAAAATCTCCCACGATGTGAAAACCTGTGCTATAATCTGTGAGATAATAAAAAACAGGAGGATTTGAGAGTGGAAAAAAGAATCATACAGGTCGAAGAAAAAGTACCTGCAAAGATGCTGATACCGTTAAGTATCCAGCACATGTTCGCCATGTTCGGAGCATCCGTGCTGGTGCCATTCCTTTTTGGTATCAGTCCGGCTATTGTGCTTCTGATGAATGGTGTGGGAACACTCCTTTTTATTTTCATCACAAAAGGAAAGGCACCGGCTTATTTAGGTTCCAGTTTTGCCTTCCTTTCACCGGCTCTTCTGGTGATCAGCAAGTATGGATATGAGTATGCCCTTGGTGGTTTCGTTGTTCTGGGTATTGCTGGTATGTGTGTGGCATTGATTGTCCGCCAGTGCGGAACAGACTGGATCGATATCGTGCTTCCTACAGCGGCAATGGGACCGGTAGTGGCACTGATCGGTCTGGAGCTTGCGGGAAATGCGGCAAGTACGGCAGGACTTCTGGACGATAAGGTAGATCCGAAGAATGTGATCGTATTTCTGGTCACACTTGGAGTTGCGGTATTCGGGCAGATCCTGTTCCGAGGCTTCCTTTCTGTTATTCCGATCCTGATTGCGATCATTGCGGGATATGTGGCAGCAGGTGCATGCGGGCTTCTGGATTTTACACAGGTAAGGGAAGCGGCATTTTTTGCTCTTCCCAACTTTACATCTCCGAAATTTAATTTTGAGGCCATTATGACGATCTTTCCGGCACTGCTTCTGGTAACCTCCGAGCATATCGGCCATCAGATCGTAACCGGAAAGATTGTTGGAAGAAATCTTCTGAAAGATCCGGGGCTTCACAGATCCCTGTTTGCAGATTTCTTCTCTACCACAGTTTCCGGATGCCTTGGTTCTGTGCCGACAACTACTTACGGTGAGAACATCGGTGTCATGGCGGTGACAAAGGTTTACAGTGTACAGGTGATCGGTGGTGCGGCAGTGCTTTCTATCTGCTGTTCCTTCCTTGGTAAACTGGCAGCCTGATCAGTACCATTCCCGGTCCGGTGATCGGTGGGATTTCCTTCCTTCTTTACGGAATGATCGGAACATCCGGACTTCGCATGCTGGTTGACAATCACGTGGATTACAGCAAGTCCAGAAATCTGACGCTGACAAGCGTTGTCTTTGTTGTAGGTCTTTCCGGAATTGCCCTGAAGCTTGGAAATGTTGAGCTTACCGGTATGGTGCTGGCATGTGTGGTTGCCATGGCGTTAAGCCTTGTATTCTATATTCTGGACAAACTGAAGCTGACCAACGATCAGTAACAGGAAATGTATTGCATAAAAAGCAGATGAAGAGGGAAATCTTTTTATCTGCTTTTTTGTATTCAGAGAGGAAAAAGAAATCATGTATGGGAAGCCTTTTGTCGGATTTTTAGAGATCCTGTCAACAAAAAACAGAGGGATTTTCAAGTATCTTATTGACAATCATTCCGTTTTATAATACTATGTAATACAGAAAACACGAACAAAGGTTCGGATTGCAGGAAACCTGATTAGAAAGAGAATAAAGAATAGGAGATTACATAATGATCAGTGAAGAGAAGCAGAAGCGTTGGAAGCGGCCCTTGGAAATATTGAGAAACAGTTCGGTAAAGGCTCTGTCATGAAGCTTGGAGATTCCAGCTCCCATATGCAGGTGGAGGCAGTTCCCACAGGATGCTTAAGCCTGGATATCGCCCTTGGTGTAGGTGGTGTTCCCAAGGGACGTATCGTGGAGATCTACGGACCGGAGTCCAGTGGTAAGACAACGGTAGCCTTACATATGGTCGCTGAGGTGCAGAAGAGAGGCGGAATCGCAGGATTTATCGATGCGGAGCATGCTCTTGATCCTGTTTATGCCAAGAGTATAGGTGTTGATATCGACAACCTTTATATTTCACAGCCGGATAACGGAGAGCAGGCGCTGGAGATCACAGAGACTATGGTACGTTCCGGTGCTGTGGATATCGTGATTGTGGATTCTGTTGCAGCTCTGGTTCCCAAGGCAGAGATCGAAGGAGATATGGGAGACAGCCATGTAGGTCTGCAGGCCCGTCTGATGTCACAGGCACTCCGTAAACTGACGGCTGTTATCAGCAAGTCCAACTGCGTGGTGATCTTTATCAACCAGCTTCGTGAGAAGGTTGGAGTGATGTTTGGCAATCCGGAAACTACAACCGGTGGACGTGCGCTGAAATTCTATGCATCTGTCCGTATGGATGTACGTCGTGTGGAAACCTTGAAGCAGGGTGGTGAGATGGTCGGAAACCACACCCGTGTGAAAGTAGTTAAGAACAAGGTCGCTCCGCCATTTAAGCAGGCAGAGTTTGATATCATGTTCGGAACCGGTATTTCCAGAGAGGGAGATATCCTGGATCTGGCTGCAGAATGCTCCATCGTAAACAAGAGCGGAGCCTGGTATGCATATGAAGGGGATAAGATCGGACAGGGACGTGAGAATGCCAAATTATTCCTGAGAGAGCATCCGGAGATCCGCGATGAGATTGAGAAGAAGGTTCGTGTACATTATCATCTGGATCCGGCAGATGAGACAGCAGAAGCAGCAGTACAGGCAGATGATACAGAGAAGGAAGAGTAGTCCATGCTGGATCTGGAAGAACGAAACCGTGCAAGAAAGAAAGCCATGCGGCTTCTGGAACATATGGACCGCACAGAGAAAGGCCTGACGGATAAACTCCGTCAGGCTGAATTTTCACCGGAGGCAGTAGAAGATGCCATTGCTTATGTGAAGTCCTATGGGTATATCAACGATGCCCGTTATGCCAGAACCTATATCTCCTTCCGCATGGAAACCAGGAGCCGTCAGAAGATACTCTCGGAACTTCAGTTAAAGGGCGTGGACCGTCAGATTGCCCTGGATGCCTGGAATGAGATGGAAGAGCTTATGGAACCGGACGAGCGGGAGATATTACGCAGGACGATCGAGAAGAAATATGCACCGGACACAGAGCTTGATGAAGGACAGATGAGAAGGCTGTATGGATACCTGGCCAGAAGGGCGTTCCGGTATGAAGATATTTCCCATACCCTGGAAGAAATGAACATCCGGGTGAAACATGATATAGAATAACTCTGAAAACACCTCGCGGAATATTCCCAGTGAATAGTAACGAGAAAAGAGCCAGTTCACATATGCTAACCAAAATCTGCTTTTTCATGAGAAAAACTTGACATAAATGTGAAAAACAGCTAAACTTGTATTGTTGTATTTGTACAATGAAAACTAAATAAGGAGGTGCTCCTGTGGCAGGCACAATTATCGGTGTTATTGTCGCTGTGGTAGTCACGCTACTTATTGCAGTTCCTGTTACTTGCAAGGTTGCTGTTGACAAGAAAGTACGCAAGGATGCGGAAATCATAGGTACAGCAGAGGATAAGGCAAGGAATATTCTTGATGAAGCATTGAAAGCAGCAGAGACCAAGAAACGAGAAACTTTACTTGAAGTAAAGGAAGAATCTCTGCGAACTAAAAATGAACTGGAAAGGGAAACCAAGGAACGGAGAAACGAGCTGCAGAGATATGAGAAGCGAGTTTTGTCAAAAGAGGAATCTGTTGACAAAAAAGCGAATGCGGTGGAGAAGCGTGAGCTGGAATGTACAGCGAAATTTAATGAGTTACAAGAAAAAGAAAAACGAGTAAATGAACTTGAGGAAAAAGGAGTACAGGAACTGGAACGAGTTTCAGGTCTTACCTCCGAACAGGCAAAAGAAGAATTACTGAAATCTGTAGAAGATGACGTAAAGGTGGATGTTGCAAGACTCTATAAAGAGCTTGAGAACAGAGCCAAGGAAGATGCCAATAAGAAAGCCAGGGAATATGTAGTCAATGCTATTCAGAAATGTGCAGTGGATCATGTTTCCGAGACAACGATTTCTGTGGTACAGCTTCCAAGTGATGAAATGAAGGGAAGGATTATCGGTCGTGAAGGCCGTAACATCCGTACACTTGAGACACTTACCGGTGTGGATCTGATCATTGATGATACACCGGAGGCAGTGGTACTTTCCGCATTTGATCCGATCAGGAGAGAGATTGCCAGAGTGGCTCTTGAGAAACTGATCGTGGATGGCCGTATCCATCCGGCGAGAATTGAAGAGATGGTAGAGAAAGCCCAGAAAGAAGTGGAAGCACAGATCCGGGAAGACGGTGAGAATGCTGCCATGGATGTAGGGGTACACGGAATCCATCCGGAACTTCTGAAGCTTCTTGGACGTATGAAATTCCGTTCAAGCTATGGACAGAATGCTCTGAGACATTCAATCGAGGTTGCACAGCTTTCCGGACTTCTTGCAGGAGAAGTTGGTGTGGATGTGCGTATGGCCAAGCGTGCCGGACTTCTTCATGACATTGGTAAATCCATTGACCATGAGGTAGAGGGGTCTCATATTCAGATCGGTGTGGATCTCTGCAAGAAATACAAGGAGTCCCCGATCGTTATCAACACGGTTGCGTCTCACCATGGTGATGTGGAGCCGGAATCTTTGATCGCGTGTATTGTACAGGCTGCTGATGCAATTTCCGCAGCAAGACCTGGAGCAAGACGTGAGACTCTGGAAACCTATACCAATCGTCTGAAACAGCTTGAGGATATCACTAATGAGTTTAAGGGTGTAGAGAAATCTTTTGCTATTCAGGCAGGAAGAGAAATTCGTGTTATGGTCGTGCCGGATCATGTAAGTGATGCAGATATGGTTCTCCTTGCAAGAGATATTGCAAAGCAGATCGAAGCAGAGCTTGAGTATCCTGGACAGATCAAAGTTAATGTGATTCGTGAAAGCAGAGCGGTTGACTACGCAAAATAAGCTTTCAATGGAAGAAAGTTCTGGAAATACCAAAAGGCCGGACAGCTTTTTAGCTGACCGGTCTTTTTTTGTCATGTGGAAAAACGGTCATATTACTGGAAAAACAGGCGTAAACTGGTACAGGGTGAGTAAATGGAGAGTAAGACAGAGAACCGGAAGTGGAAAAATGCCGGACGTTTTCCGGCGGAGATCCTTTTTATGATCGGATTTTTTGCGGGAAATGTGTTGCCGAATCTGATATGGAAAATGGAGTGGAAGCAGAAAACCCTGGCTTCTTTTTATCTGATCCGCAGCTTTGCAGGAAAAGATATTTCCGGTGGAGCTTATTTCCTGGAGGTGCTGCGACGAAGAGGAGGTTTTTTTCTTCTGTTGTTTTTATGCGGATTTACAATATTCGGAGTGCCTTTGACGGTTGCATATATGCTGTTTTTGGGAATGGAGACAGGAATGATCCTGGCATTATCAGTTCTGGAATTCGGTATTTATGGCAGTGTGGCCGGAGCCGGACTTCTGATGCCACAGTATCTGATCTATATTCCGGCGTATTTTTATCTTGCAGGTATTGTATACAGACAATCGTATGGGATCTGGAAAAATTATGGGCTTGTGCCGCAGAAATCCGGGGCTTATTTTCGGCAGGGGATCACAGCTTTTCTGCTGTATACAGGGGGAATCCTTGCAGAAAGTTTTTTGAACCCCTGTATCGTAGAAAAAGTTATAAAGGGCCTGAAAATTTTTTGAGGAAAATTTCCACAATATCTAGTAATGGTTTCCATAAAATCTGCGATATTTGGTAGTTTGTGCCGGAAAGTGTTGAAATTGTGCGGTTTTACGATGAAAAACTGTTTGATTTTATGTAAAATTCACAGTATAATTCAGTCATAAACGAGTATGATTTAGAGAAACGGGATGCAGAGAAATGGACATAGAGATACGGGAATTTATTACATATTTACATAATAGAAAAAGAACGTCACATAATACAGAAGTATCCTACCAGAGAGACCTGAAGAAGATGGCAGTGTATTTTGCGGATCGTGGGATCTATGATATCCGAGATGTAGGAGAACTGGAGCTGGAAGCTATCTCAGCTATATGGAGAGAGGACAGTTCGCTTCCTCGACGATCTCCAGAAATGTAGCATCTATCCGTGCTTTGTTTCAGTATCTTTATCAGGAGAACAGGATCGAGAGGGATCCGTCCCTGGAGCTGAAGCCGCCCAAGGTTGAGAAACGGATGCCGGAGATCCTTACTGTGGATGAGGTAGACCGCCTTTTGAAACAGCCGGATCTGAATACACCGAAGGGAATCCGAGACAGTGCCATGCTGGAGCTTTTGTATGCCACAGGAATGCGTGTCAGTGAACTTTTACGGCTGAACCTGGAGGATCTCAATCTCCGGTTTGGTTATGTAGTCTGTCACGATGAAGATAAGGAACGGGTGATCCCGGTTGGAAATGTATGCAAAACAGCCATGGAGAAATATCTGAAAGAAGCCCGTGGAAAATTTGTGAAAGAAAATGAGACGGAGAGTCTTTTTACCAACTGTTCAGGAAAATCCATGAGCAGACAGGGATTCTGGAAGGTCCTGAAGGGATATGCAGAGGAAGCCGGAATCCAGCATGATATCACACCACATACACTGAGACATTCTTTTGCCGCACATATGCTGCAGAATGGAGCAGATGTGAAGAGTGTGCAGGAAATGCTTGGACATTCGGATATTTCCACTACACAGGTCTATCTGAATTTTGGCGTTGCGAAAATGCGAGACGTATATATGAAAGCACATCCGAGGCATTGATCTGTAAGAAATAATACAAAAAACGCGTTCAAAAAAGAACCGGCAGCTTCCAAAATGGAAGAATGTCGGTTCTTTTTTTTGAATGTAAATTGTAGAATGATCACAAATGTCTGTTCCCTGAAGTGCAGATCAGACAGAGCTTAGCAATTTTCAGCGATCGTGTAAAGCAGCTTCTCAGATTCATCCCAACCAAGGCAGGCATCTGTGATGGATTTTCCGTAGATGTGATCTCCGCCGATCTTCTGATTGCCTGGTTCGATATAGCTCTCGATCATGAGACCTTTTACCATTGAGTGAAGCTCAGGATCTACCTGACGGCTGTGAAGAACCTCACTTGCGATACGAACCTGCTGCTCGTAATGCTTGTTGGAGTTGGAGTGGTTGGTATCCACGATCACTGCCGGGTTGGCAAGGTTCTTTGCATGGTATTTGTCATAGAGAAGACGAAGATCCTCGTAATGGTAGTTCGGGATTGCTTCCCCATGCTTGTTTACCGCACCACGAAGGATTGCGTGAGAGAGTGGATTACCGGTGGTCTCAACCTCCCAGCTTCTGTAAATAAAACGATGAGCGCCCTGTGCTGCAACAATGGAGTTCAGCATAACGCTGTAGTCACCACTGGTAGGGTTCTTCATACCAGCCGGAACATCCATACCGCTGACAGTCAGTCTGTGCTGCTGATCTTCAACAGAACGTGCGCCTACAGCAACGTAGGAGAGCACATCGGAGAGATAACGGTAGTTCTCCGGGTAAAGCATCTCATCTGCACAGGTGAAGCCGCTTTCGCGGATAGCACGCATGTGCATCTTACGGATCGCGATCAGTCCGGCAAGAAGGTTCGGTTTTTTCTCAGGATCCGGCTGATGGACCATTCCTTTGTATCCTTCACCGGTCGTACGTGGTTTGTTTGTGTAAACACGCGGGATGATAAGGACTTTATCTTCGATCTTTTCCTGAACTTTGCGAAGTCTTAAAAGATAATCGCATACGGCATCTTCGTTATCTGCAGAACATGGTCCGATGATAGCGAGGAATTTATCGGATTTTCCGGTGAAACGTCGCGAATCTCAGCATCGCGTTTCTCCTTGAGCGCCTGAAGTTCAGCATCGAGCGGATACTGATTGCGGATTTCCTCAGGAGTTGGCAGTTTTTTTATGAATTCAAAACTCATAGTACTCTATTCCTCCATAACTATAGACATTTCGATTATTTATTATAAACGATTATTGGCCGATTGTCGATAGGGAAATTTTAGCGCTTTCACGTGTAGAAGAGTAAGCAGCAGCTCACCCAGGAAAATTCCGTAAAAATAGCCTCGTATCCCTGTCAACGGAATTATAAAAACAACGGAGGAAATGCGGATGAGAATACCGGCAATACTGTGATCAGACAGAGCCCCGGTTTTCCAAGTCCCTGCAGGATGCTGGTGAGCATGGTGTTTGTATAAAGAAAAGGACAGATAAAAGACAGATACCGTATGTAGGTGCCGGCAGTCTGGCTGTGAAAAAGCAACGCTCCGAGGAATGGGCCAAAAAGAAAGAATCCGCTTCCGCACAGAAATCCAAGGAACATGCACAGAAAAAAGGTCTGGTCTGTGACACGGCGGATCTGCTTCTGCTCTCCCAGCGCATCAAGCTGTGCGATGGAAGGCATCAGCATCACAGCGGCGGAAGACGTAAGTGTGGAAGGAAACAGGAGCAGGGGCAGTGCCATTCCAGTAAAGATCCCATAGATTTTCAGTGAGTCTGATGCTGTCATGCCGGAACGCAGAAGCATCTGTGGAATCAGAACCGCTTCTATGCTGCCGAGAAGTGTCAGAAGAATTCTGTTCAGGGAAATGGGAAAAGACAGTGTGAAAAGGTCCTTTAACAGCGAAAAGATCCTGATGGGATTTTTTCTTGTACAGGGTGATTTCCGAAATGAAAGGAAACTACCAGCAGCGACACCAGCGAAGCGGCAGTCTCTCCGGCAAGGGAACCTCCCGCTGCGATCAATGCAGTGATCGGACGTCCTTCGGAAAGAAAGATCAGATACAGGATATAGGTAGTGCCGATCCGTGCAGACTGCTCCGAAAGCTGCACGACTGCCGGAACAGAGGCTTTTTTCCGGGCATAATAATAGCTGTCAATGCAGGAATGAATGGCACAGAGAGGAATACTGACAGCTGTTAGGCGAAGAAGACCGGCAGTCTGCGGTGTTTTCAGAATTGCGGAAGCAAAAAAATATGCGTGCTGAAAAAGCAGAAAACCGGCTGCAGCAGAAAAAAAGACAGCCATAAGTGTTCCTGTGACCAGCGAAAAACGTGCCTCCTTTTTCTCCTGAAGGGCAAGTCTGGATGCGATCAGGCGTGAAAGGGCAGACTGGATCCCTGTATAGGATAAAGCGGCCATAAGTCCCTGGAGAGGAAGAACCAGCTGATACAAACCAAGACCTTCCGCACCAATGGCATGGGAGAGGAATATTCTATAAAAGAAACCTGCGATACGGCTGATAAGCCTGTGCAGGCAAGAATCAGGGTTCCTTTGAGAAATATTTTTTTTTGACATGGATAACCTTGAGTCTTTTTTGTCAGTATATGAAGAAGTTAGTCTTGACAGAACCATATGTTTCTGATAGAGTAAACATGAAATCCGAGGAAAACACTGGGAATTGAAAAAGAGGTGAGCGGATGAAACTGTCAACAAGAGCAAAATACGGACTTAAGGCTTTGATAGACCTTGGTCTTTACAGTGAAAAAGAAGCGGTCTCGCTTCAGAGTATTGCGGGCCGTCAGAATATATCAGTCAGCTATCTGGAGCAGCTGATGGCACTTTTGAAGAAAGCGGGCCTTGTGAAGAGTGTCCGCGGCGCAGCCGGAGGATACTTCCTTGGAAGACCGGCAGAAGAGATTTCAGTGGGAGATATCCTTCGTGTCCTGGAGGGTGGCCTGGAGGCTGCAACATGTCCGGGAACAGAAGGTGACGGTGGCTGCCAGGGTTCCGATCTCTGTGTAGCTAAACTAGTGTGGAAGAGGATCAACGACAGCATCACAGATGCAGTGGATACACTGATGCTCAGTGAGCTGATCGAAGAAAGCCGGAGAATACACGAAAAATAATTATCCTGAACAGGAGGAAAAGAAAATGGGAAAAATGATATATCTGGACAATGCGGCTACCACAAAGACCGCACCGGAAGTTGTGGAGGCTATGCTGCCGTATTTTACAGAGTTTTATGGAAATGCTTCAACCGTTTATGATTTTGCGGCAAACAGCAAGGCTGCCATCGCAAAGGCAAGACAGCAGATCGCAGATGTGATCGGAGCCAAAAAAGAGGAGATCTATTTTACAGCAGGTGGTTCCGAGTCTGATAACTGGGCTCTGAAAGCGACCTTTGAGGCATATAAAAATAAAGGAAACCATATCATCACAACAAAGATCGAGCATCATGCCATCCTTCATACCTGCGAGTACCTTGAAAAAGAGCGTGGTGCCAAGGTCACATACCTGGATGTAGATGAGAATGGTTTCATTGACCTGGATGAGCTTCAAAAAGCCATTACACCGGAGACCATCCTGATCTCTGTTATGGCTGCAAACAATGAGATTGGTACTCTTGAGCCGCTGAAAGAGATCGGACAGATCGCACATGAGCATGGAATCCTGTTCCATACAGACGCTGTTCAGGCATTCGGCCAGATCCCGATCAATGTAGATGAGTTCAATATTGATATGCTCAGCTCCAGCGGACATAAGATCAACGGACCGAAGGGAATCGGCTTCCTCTATATCCGTAAGGGCGTTAAGATCCGCTCCTTCGTACATGGCGGAGCACAGGAGAGAAAACGTCGTGCAGGTACAGAGAACGTTCCTGGTATCGTAGGATACGGTCTTGCAGCAGAGCGTGCAAACAAGTCCATGAAAGAGCGTACTGCAAAAGAAATCGAGATCAGAGATCATATGATCAGCAGGATCCTCACAGAGATCCCATACGTACGTCTCAATGGAGATAAAGTAAAACGTCTTCCAAACAATGTAAATGTAAGCATCCAGTTCATCGAGGGAGAGTCACTTCTTCTGATGCTTGATAATTTTGGAATCTGTGCATCCAGCGGTTCTGCATGTACATCCGGTTCTCTGGATCCGTCACATGTTCTGTTAGCTATCGGTCTTCCTCATGAGATCGCGCACGGATCTCTCCGTATGACCTTAAGCGAGGAGACGACAATGGAGGATGTTGATTTTGTAGTAGATAAGCTGAAAGATATTACTGCAAACTTAAGAAGCATGTCTCCATTATATGAAGATTTTATTAAAAAACAGAAAAAATAATAAAAATACTTGCTAGGAGGAAAAAATAATGTATAGTGAAAAAGTAATGGATCATTTTCAGCATCCACGTAATGTAGGTGAGATCGAGAACGCAAGTGGCGTGGGTACTGTAGGAAATGCAAAATGCGGTGATATTATGAGAATATTCCTTGATATCGATGACGAAACTCATATTATCAAAGACTGCAAGTTTAAAACATTTGGATGCGGTGCAGCAGTTGCAACAAGCAGCATGGCAACAGAACTTGTAATGGGCAAGACCATTGAGGAAGCTATGGAAGTAACCAACAAGGCCGTTATGGAGGCTCTGGACGGACTTCCGCCGGTAAAGATCCACTGTTCCCTGCTTGCTGAGGAAGCAATTCATGCAGCTCTCTGGGATTATGCAGAGAAACATCACATTAAGATTGAGGGTCTTTCCAAACCGAAGTCTGATATCCACGAGGGTGAAGAGGATACAGAAGAGGAGTATTGATCCCTTTTATTTACGATCATAACCGGGGCATGAGCAAGCTTCAGTTGAACAGAACCGTAAGCCATTGAAAGGACAGGTAAGTAAGAAGCATGACAGGACTTACGAACGAAGAAGTTCAGGAAAGAATTGCGCAGGGTCAGGTAAATAATAACGAAAACCCCAACACCAGGACATATAAGCAGATTATTCTGGAGAATACGTTGACATTCTTCAATTTTCTGAACCTGGTGCTGCTGGTTCTCGTACTGCTGGTTGGTTCCTACAAAAACTCTATGTTTGTAGGAATCATTTTTATTAATACCGTGATCGGGATCATTCAGGAGGTCCGTGCTAAGAAGACTATTGATAAGCTGGCCATCCTGACAGAATCCAAGACGGTTGTTCTGCGTGAAGGAAAAAAATGGAAAATTTCTACAGAGAAGCTGGTTGTCGATGATCTGATATTCCTGAAGACCGGAGAACAGGTTCCGGCAGATGCGAAGATCCTGGAGGGAAGCCTTGAGGTCAATGAATCCCTGCTTACCGGTGAGGCAGACAATCTTCCGAAGAATCCGGGAGATGAGCTTTTTTCCGGAAGCTTTGTGACGGCGGGACAGGCCTGCTGCCAGATCATCCATGTGGGAAGCGACAACTATGCGTCAAGGATCACCAGCGAGGCCAAGGAATTCAAACGCCATAATTCAGAGCTTAGAAATTCCCTGAATGCCATTCTGAAGGTGATCAGTATCATTATCGTACCAATGGGGGCGCTGCTTTTTTATAAACAGTATTATTTTGTGGGGGATAATATCCGGGATTCTGTTGTCAATATGGTTGCAGCGGTCCTGGGAATGATCCCGGAGGGGCTTGTCCTTCTTACCAGTGTGGCACTGACTTTGGGTGCACTGAAGCTGGCTCAGAAGAAGACGCTGGTGCAGGAACTGTACTGTATAGAAACTCTTGCACGCGTGGATACGCTCTGTCTGGATAAGACAGGAACTATCACAGAGGGTACCATGTGTGTGGAAGCGGTGGAAAGCTATCCGCCGGTATATGATGAGATTTCCGAGAAAATATCAGGGAAAGATCCTGGATCCGGCGAAGGTGACAGCGATGGAACTGAAAGTTCTGCTGCCTCTGCAGTTTCAGCAACAGATGCTATCGCAAAGGAGGATGGAAGCGCGAATCTCGTATTACAGGAAAAGTCAGAAGCTGATCTGGAAAAACACAGTCAGGAAAATCCGGAGAAGATCCGGGAGATCGAGCATATCATGGGAAATCTGCTTTCTGTGCTGAAGGATCAGAATGCCACTGCCGATGCACTCAGGGCAAGATTTAAAGTATCTCGGGATATGGAGCTGGATCATGTGATCCCGTTTTCTTCTGACAGGAAGTACAGCGGAGCTGCATTTACAGATGCAGGTACTTATCTGATGGGTGCAGCGCAGTTTCTTTTCCCGGAAGGGAACCCGGAGTTGATGGAGTATTGTGGCGGATTTGCAGAGGAAGGTCTTCGTGTGCTGGTCCTTGCCCATAGTGTAAATGTGAGTGAGGGTGCGGAGCTTCCGGAGGGACTGGAACCTGTCGGACTTTTGCTTATTACAGATGTGATCCGTGCAGAGGCACCGGATACGCTGGCATATTTCGAAAGTCAGGGTGTTGATCTGAAAGTGATCTCCGGTGATGATCCGGTGACAGTTTCTGCAATTGCCAGACGTGCAGGCCTTAAAAATGCAGAGCATTATATCGATGCAACAACGATCACAACACAGGAACAGATGGACGAGGCAGTTGCAGAATATAGTGTGTTCGGGCGTGTAACACCTCAGCAGAAGCAGGCAATGGTGAAGTCTTTACAGGCTCAGCAGCATACGGTTGCCATGACCGGTGATGGTGTCAATGATGTTCTGGCGCTTAAAGAGGCGGACTGCAGTATTGCCATGGCTGAGGGCAGTGATGCTGCCAAGAATATTGCCAATGTGGTATTGCTGGATTCTAATTTTGCAGCAATGCCGGAAATTGTGAATCAGGGACGCCGGGTTGTAAATAATATCCGTACTGCGGCATCTATGTTTTTGATCAAAACGATTTTTTCCGTGCTGCTGTCACTGATCACGATCTTCTTCGGGGATTCCTATCCTTTGAGCCGATCCAGATGTCTCTGATCAGTGCCTGCGCTGTTGGTATTCCTACATTCCTTCTGGCACAGGAGAATAATTATGAGAAGATCGACCATACATTTTTGCGTCATGTATTTATGAATGCATTTCCGGCTGCTGTGACCATCACGGGCTGTGTGTTCAGTGTGATGCTGGTATGCCAGAATGTATATCATTCCAATGCTATGCTGAATACAGCCTGTGTGCTTGTAACAGGATGGAATTATATGGCGGCACTTAAGACAGTTTATGCACCTCTGAATAAGTATCGAAAGGTGATCATTTACAGTATGCAGGTGATTTTTTTCGGTGCGGCGGTGGTTCTGCAGAATCTTCTGACACTGGGATCGCTGGAATTCGGAATGATCATTCTGGTGTTCCTTCTGATGACATTTTCTCCGATCCTGATCGATGTGATCACGGCCTGGCTCAGAAATATTTACAGCCGTTCGCTGGATAGTGGGGAACAGGGGAAATTTGCTGCATTTATTGATAAGCTGAGAAAATAATAATATGAGAAATAAAAAAGGACACTGCCCGTTGAAAATGGCAGTGTCCTTTTTGCAAATAAACTGTGAAGCAGTTATCCAGTTATCCGGTGCAGAGCTGTGTAGAGAATGCAGAGTGTGGATATCCGCCTGACAAAGCTATTATTTCGTGTGCATAAGCCAGATAAATCCGAGGCCGGGATCTCTACAGCCTGTGCGTCTCTCTGAACTCCTGTGAGAAGATCTGTGTAGGTACCGTCCTGTTCGTTGATCCAGGCTACCTTATCCTGGTCGCTGAAGTTGTAGATGCAGATCAGCTTTTCTTCAGAAGTTTCTCTTACCAGGGCAAGGAGAGCTTTTTCCCAGGTTTCCAGTGTATGTGCAGAAACTTCAGGTGCAAATACCGGATGGCTGGCACGGATGGATTCCAGCTGCTCAAGGCTGTTGAAAATGCGTCCCTGGATCGTTTCGGCATCGGCTCTGTTCCGGGCAAGTGCCCAGTTGAAACGTCCGTTGTGGAGCCAGCGGGGATCAGCTGCTTTGGAAATGTCGGCTTTATAGGTGTAGTCATTCAGCTGTCCGACCTCGTCACCGCTTCGAAGTACCGGAATTCCGGGGAGGGAAAGAAGCAATGCATGAAGTGCTACGTCATAGCGGATTCCCCGGCTGACACCCTCCATATTTCCTTCATAATCAAAACGCTCGATTCCTGCAAGAGATGCGGTTGTTCCGCAGAGCTCAGATTTCTCGGTTTCCGGATTTACATAAATTTCACCCCGGGCAAAGGAATCAGGGAAAATACCTGCCAGGAATTCATTCAGATAATCTCTGTGAGGCCCTTCTGTGATAAAGCTTCCTTTCAGGAATCATAGTCCAGATTCCAGCGTACCGTGTTGCGGTTACGGAGGTAATTCTGGAATACCGGTGCCTGCGGAAGGTCTGCACTCTGTCGATTCCCCGGCGGAGAAGGGCAGTGTCCTTTGTAGCAACGGTATGCCAGAGATCGGACATCAGCTGGGTGCTGTTTACAATGTGAAGTTCCGGCATATCGGAAGTTCCGCCGAATGCAGCAGCCTCTGCAGGTGGGCGGTCTGTTTCGCCAAGGAGAAGAATTCCGGGGCATACGATCTCACACACCATTCGGGTCATACGCAGCAGAGAGTGAAGCTTCCAGAGATTTTCTTCCGGCATCATCGGAAGGATACCAAGGCTGAATACAGAAGCACCTTCATTTGCAAGCTCCAGGATCTGAAGAAGCATTGCATTGAAATAAGCCGGAGTCTGGAGCACACATGGCGCACCGGACTGTGGGTCATCCACAGAAAGACTTAACGGGATCTCAAGAGCCAGGCGGATACCTGCTTTCCTACAGTTAGCTGCAAGTGTGTACAGATCTTCGGAAGTTCCGATCTCCGGGATAATGCGAAGAGAGCAGTTGGAGGTTGCCTGGAAAAGATCTGTCAGGTACAGAGTGTCTGCTTTGCATTCACTGATATAGTCCAGCTTATCGGACAGCCCGGAAAGAGTATCTGCGAAGTCAGCAGGATTTACAGCCATTCCGGTGAAAGTAGTCTTACGGAACCAGTCAGGATCTGCAGCGCAGTTCTGGTCGGCTTCCTTCATGGAAAGAGAACGCTCACGGTAGATTTCTTTCATCTTTTTTGTGAGGCTTGAGAATGTGCCGGCAACTTCCGGGTGATCGCGGAACAGCTCGCAGTAAAGCCATTTCAGATCATTGTAGTAGTGTTTCAGACGTTTCTCGTAGAGGGCATCGTAAGCTGTGTCCTCCTTGGAAGTTTCGACTTTCAGAGGCTCGGTCTTGGAAGTCTCGACCTTGATCGGCTCGGTCTTGGAAGTCTCGACTTTGATCGGCTCAGTCTTGGAAGTCGTCAACCTTGATTCGGCTCAGTCTTGGAAGTCTCGACCTTGATCGTTCGGTCTTGGAAGTCTCAACCTTGATCGGCTCGGTCTTGGAAGTCTCGACCTTGATCGGCTCGGTCTTGGAAGTCTCGACCTTGATCGGTTCGGTCTTGGAAGTCTCGACTTTGATCGGTTCAGTTTTGGAAGTTTCGACTTTAAGCGTTTCCTTCTTTACGGTTTCAAGTTTTTTCACTTCGGCTTTAGCATTTTCAACAGATTTGGCAGCACTGGAACTGGTGCCGGTAGCAGAGGTATTTTTTTTCAGTTGCTTTTCTTTTTTTGCCTGCATGGCAGCTTTCTTTTTCTGGAGTCTTTTTGTTGACATATAGAATTCCTCCTTAGATAAAATGATATTTTCGGTATAAAAATGTAAACTCTCTCACTGGAGAGAGAAACAGAGCTACAGCTTATGAAAAACAGGACGGCGGTTTTTAAATACAGCATAATAGGAAAAACCACATTCACGGAGAACATCAGCCGCCTTGTCAAAAGCATAGCCGATTTTATCCGGAGTATGGGCATCTGCACCGATGGTGATGATCTCACCGCCAAGCTCACGGTAACGTCGGATAATATTGACACAGGGATTCGGTTCACCAAGCCCGTAGTGATAACCGCCTGTGTTCAGCTCGATTCCCACATTTTTGCGGATCAATGTCCGCAGGATCTCGTCCAGGATCTCCTTATATCGTCCGTAAGAATACTGACGGTTCTGATTTGGACCATAACGTACTACATAGTCGATATGTCCGTACACATCCATCTCGTCAAAAGCAGCGATATTTTCCAGGATGGATTCAAAATATTCCATGTAGCATGCGGATTCCTTACGGCCCTCAAAATAAGAAGGATAATAAGGATCGTATCCGTGCACCACATGGGAGGAACCAATAACGAAATCAAAGGGAACTTCTTTCAGAAGATCGGAAAAAGATTCTGCAAGCTGAGGCTGAAGTCCAAGCTCGATCCCGAAGTTAACCTGGATCTGGTCTTTAAAAGCATCCGCAAGATTCTCAAGTTTCTGGCGGTATGCAGGGATGTTCAGGGAAAAATCAAGATTTTCCGGAGTATCGGGATAATCCGGATCAAAATGTTCAGTAAAACAGATTCCCGTGAGACCCTGGTCTGCGGCAGTCTGGATCATTTCTTCCATCGGTGTATCGGAATCTGCGGAAAAAGAGGAGTGCATATGGCAGTCCCATAAAATTTTCTGGTCCATTTTGTACCTCCATATTCAAGCCTTTATATTCTGTGACAATGATCGTATCTGCCTGTTATGAATCCGGGAAAGTCAAACTCCCAGCGGGAATATAGATATCCGTTTTGGGAATCAGCAGGACAGAACTTTCTATCAGAGAATTATAGCACATTTTTCAGAAATTTTCTTAATATTTATTTTAATGTTCTTTTTTATAAATAGCTCTTGAATTTTTGTTTGGAATTAGGTACAATATGAAACAGGTTGATGTTTCTTTAACAAAGGAACGATTTAAATCACCATTCAATTCATAGGAGGAATTTATCATGGCAGTAAAAGTTGCAATTAATGGTTTTGGACGTATCGGTCGTCTTGCATTCCGTCAGATGTTTGGAGCAGAAGGATTTGAGATCGTAGCAATCAACGATCTTACATCTCCTAAGATGCTTGCTCACTTATTAAAATATGATTCTACACAGGAAGATATGCTCTTGCTGATAAAGTAACAGCAGGCGAGGATTCCATCACAGTAGACGGAAAAGAGATCAAAATCTATGCTAAGGCTAACGCTGCAGAGCTTCCATGGGGAGAGATCGGTGTAGACGTAGTTCTTGAGTGCACAGGTTTCTACACATCCAAAGACAAAGCTCAGGCTCATATCGATGCAGGTGCTAAGCACGTAGTTATTTCCGCTCCGGCTGGAAACGACCTTAAGACAATCGTTTACAACGTAAACCATCAGGGTCTTACAAACGAGGACAAGATCATCTCCGCAGCTTCCTGTACAACAAACTGCCTTGCACCAATGGCTAAGGCTCTTAACGATCTTGCACCGATCAAATCCGGTATCATGTGCACAATCCACGCTTACACAGGCGATCAGATGACACTTGACGGACCGCAGAGAAAAGGCGATCTGAGAAGATCCCGTGCAGCTGCAGTTAACATCGTTCCGAACAGCACAGGTGCTGCTAAAGCTATCGGACTTGTTATCCCAGAGCTTAACGGCAAACTTATCGGTTCTGCACAGCGTGTACCTACCCCAACAGGTTCTACAACAATCCTTACAGCAGTAGTTGAAGGAAACGTTACTAAAGAGCAGATCAACGCAGCTATGAAAGCAGCTTCCAATGAGCTCGGATACAACGAGGATGAGATCGTATCCAGCGATATCGTTGGTATGAGATTTGGTTCCCTCTTCGATGCTACTCAGACAATGGTACTTCCACTTGAGAATGGCACAACAGAGGTTCAGGTAGTTTCCTGGTATGACAACGAGAACTCCTACACAAGCCAGATGGTTCGTACAATCAAGCACTTCGGAAAACTTCTGAACGCTTAATTTTCTGCGAACGGGTGTAGAAGAATAGACTCAGAAAGGGTCCGGTCTGAAGAGGACCGGGCCCTTTTTTTCCAAAAGATCAGACAAAAGAATATCTGAGGAAATGACTGTTAACAGAGCGGACAACAATACCGCTCGCCCTTATTCATCTGCTTTTGCAGAAATAAAAGTTAAGGAGATATAGAGATGCTGAACAAAAAAAGTGTTGACGATATCAATGTAAAAGGACAGAAAGTACTTGTAAGATGCGACTTCAATGTTCCGCTTCAGGATGGAAAGATCACAGATGAGAACCGTCTTGTAGCTGCTCTTCCTACAATCAAGAAACTGATCGCAGACGGCGGAAAAGTTATCCTTTGCTCCCACCTTGGAAAACCGAAGGGAGAGCCGAAACCGGAGCTTTCTCTTGCACCTGTAGCAGTTCGTCTTTCTGAGCTTCTTGGCCAGGAAGTAAAATTTGCAGCAGATCCTGAGGTAGTAGGACCGAACGCAAAAGCTGCTGTAGCTGAGATGAAGGATGGCGATGTAGTTCTTCTTGAGAACACACGTTATCGTGCAGAAGAGACAAAGAACGAAGACAAGTTCAGCGAAGATCTTGCTTCTCTTTGTGATGTATTTGTAAATGATGCATTCGGAACTGCTCACAGAGCTCACTGCTCTAACGTAGGTGTTACCAAATATGTAAAAACAGCAGTTGTAGGATATCTGATGCAGAAAGAGATCGATTTCCTTGGAAACGCTGTAAACAATCCGGAGAGACCATTCGTAGCAATTCTTGGCGGCGCTAAGGTTTCCAGCAAGATCTCTGTTATCAACAACCTTCTTGACAAGGTAGATACACTGATCATCGGTGGTGGTATGTCTTATACATTCTCCAAGGCTATGGGCGGACATATCGGAACATCCCTCTGCGAGGATGATTACCTTCAGTATGCTCTCGACATGATGAAGAAAGCAGAGGAGAAGGGCGTGAAGCTTCTTCTTCCTGTAGATAACAGAATCGGTGATAACTTCTCCAATGACTGCAACATCCAGGTTGTAAAACGTGGTGAGATTCCGGACGGATGGGAAGGAATGGATATCGGACCGGAGACTGAAAAGCTTTTTGCAGACGCTGTAAAAGATGCCAAGACTGTTGTATGGAACGGACCGATGGGATGCTTCGAGATGCCGAACTTCGCACATGGTACAGAGGCAGTTGCAAAAGCTCTTGCTGAGACAGACGCAACAACAATCATCGGTGGCGGCGATTCCGCAGCAGCTGTAAATATCCTCGGATATGGCGACAAGATGACACACATCTCCACAGGTGGCGGTGCTTCTCTTGAGTTCCTTGAGGGCAAAGAGCTCCCAGGTGTAGCAGCAGCTAACGATAAAGACTGATAAAAAATAAAGTGTTCCAAGAACACAAAAAAGGAGATAAAACCATGGCAAGAAAGAAAATCATTGCTGGAAACTGGAAAATGAACATGACACCAAGCGAGGCTGTAAAGCTGGTTGAGACTTTAAAACCGCTTGTTGTTAACGACGAAGTTGATGTAGTATTCTGCGTACCGGCTATCGACATCATTCCTGTTGTTGAGGCAGCTAAAGGAACAAACATCCAGGTTGGTGCTGAGAACATGTACTTCGAGGAGAAAGGTGCTTATACAGGCGAGATCGCTCCTGCTATGCTCGTAGACGCAGGCGTTAAGTACGTAGTACTTGGACATTCCGAGAGAAGAGAATACTTCGGTGAGACAAACGAAGACGTTAACAAAAAATGCTCAAAGCTTTCGAGCATGGTATCACACCGATCATGTGCTGCGGTGAGACACTTACTCAGAGAGAGCAGGGCGTGACAATGGACTTCATCCGTCAGCAGGTTAAGGTTGGATTCCAGGGTGTTACAGCTGATCAGGCTAAGACAGCAGTTATCGCTTACGAGCGATCTGGGCTATCGGAACAGGTAAGACAGCTACAACAGAGCAGGCTCAGGAAGTTTGCGCTGATATCCGTAAATGCATCGCTGAGATCTATGATGATGCTACAGCAGCAGAGATCCGTATCCAGTACGGCGGATCTGTAAACGCTGCAACAGCTCCTGACTTATTCGCTCAGGCTGACATCGATGGCGGTCTTGTAGGTGGCGCTTCCCTGAAACCAGATTTCGGAAAGATCGTAAACTACAAATAAGATCCATTTAAAAAGGGGCTTCGGCCCCTTTTTATATCTTTTTATAAAAAAACCAGAAAAACTCTCCCTGACACGGATAACACAGCCAACAAAAAAGCTGCATCTGATCACAGTCAGAGAGAGTTTTTCTTATCTTCAGAGTAAGGATTGTTTTTCTCTGAAGCTTTTTCTGTATGTTCGTTCCTTTCGTCAGGCTCGGGAACGTGTTCCACAATGTCCTCGATCTCGCAGTGGAGAATGGAACACAGCCTGTCTATGGTATAAATTTCAACATTTTTATTTTTTCGAAGTCTGTCCAGAAGTGAACGGGTGATCTGATAATGTTCATAAAGATCATACTGAGTGATCCCACGCTTCTTCATCGTGACCCAAAATCTGTCATATTTTATCATATATATATCCTGTCCGATTCATCCTTGAATTAATCTTATTATGAAGGTAAAATTGGAATCACAACAGTGTCCTTATATCGACACTACAGAAAGGAGAAGCAATGAGGAAGTTTTTTAAAATCTTAATTTCAGTGGTGATCACACTGTATTTTTCAGCTACCATGTTCTACTGCTTTGTGGCAGGAACACCGGATGACGGAAAAGGGGCAGTGATCTATATGATGTCAGCAGCAGGCCTGTCGATACTGTTTCCGGCTTTTACCTGCGGCTGCATTCATTACATCCTTTATCTCAGAAAAAAAATGGATGAAAGGAGCAAATGATCAGGATTTATGGTATGATAACAATAAATATCTGGCAGGGTATGTCGTTTCAGAAAACGGTTATCTGATAACGGCAGAAACGCATCAGATGGCTGTGCTGTGATGCAGCCGTTACGTATTATAATAGAAAGAAAGCCTGCAGCTGTGCGTAAGACGCTTATATGATCATTTGCGGAGGATTTTATGGGGAATATTCTGGATTATCTTGACTGGAGAGGAGATCTTACCTTTGAGCAGTCACCCTTTAATGAAGTTGACAATTTGATACTGGCGTGTTTTTCCTATCTTGATCTGGATAAGATGGCAGAAGTAAAAAACGGAAATACTCTTTCTGTAGAAGAACTCTTTGCGGCTTTTTCCAGACAGGAAATGAAGAAGGATCTGAAAGCAGAAAGCGCCTTTCTGCAGAATACACCGATGCTCCTTGAAAAAATGGCCTGTGCGGAGAGATTCCGGAAATGTACAGTAGGAGGCTTTGTCAATGAAATCCTTTCCAGTCAGGCTCAGCAGTTTGCGGCAGTGACTATAGGACTGATGATGGAACCACATATATTTCCTTTCGGGGAACCGATGATACCATTGTGGGATGGAAGGAGGATTTTAACTTAAGCAACGGAGTTGTTCCTTCGCACAGAAAAGCGTTGGGATATCTGGAAACGCATGGAACTTATATACAGTCCATGCTGCGGATCGGCGGTCATTCCAAAGGCGGAAATCTGGCTATGTATGCAGCGATGCAGTGCAGTGACATCCTGCAGGAAAAGCTTCTTTCTGTCTATGATAATGATGGCCCGGGTTTCCCGGAAGGATTTTTCAGTCCCGGAAGAGTGGAAAGGGTTTTGCCAAAAGTCACTCGTATCATTCCCGAGGCATCTGTGATCGGTATGCTGCTCAGCCACCAGAAAGATCCGCGGATCGTAGCCAGTACACAGAAGGGGATCCTGCAGCATGATGCTTTTACCTGGGAGGTAATGGGGCCATCCTTTATAGAGAAAGAAAGTTTGACAAGAAGAGCTGCGGCGACAGATCGAAGTCTTCATAAATGGATCGACCATATGGATGAAAAGCAGAGAGAGCATCTCATCGGGGAACTCTTTTCTGTGTTGGAAGCAACCGGAGCAGATACCATTTCCCAAATCCAGGAAGGTGGTCTGAAAAGTCTGGCTGCATGGTGCGCCAGCTGGATAAACTGGAACCACAGTCAAAAGCTATGGTGCAGGAACTGATCACCGGACTTTTTGGCAGCTGGCTGGAATTGCTTCCTCTGCCGGAACTTGACAAAAAGCGTTTTCTGCCATAACATAGGAGTTACTCTGATAAAAATTGGAAAAAACGGAAAGGGGACATCAGAAAATGAACGAAAAAGTCGTAAATGCGGCCCTTCTTGGTCTCGGAACAGTAGGAACCGGTGTATATAAAGTGATCAAAAGCCAGGAGCAGGAAATGACAGCCAAGCTTGGATGCCAGGTAAAGATCACAAAGATCCTGGTGCGTAACCTTGAGAAAGCGTCCGGGAAGGTAGACGATCCTTCTGTTCTTACAACAGACTGGGCAGATATTGAGGAAGATCCTTCCATTGATATTGTGATCGAGCTGATCGGCGGGATCGAGCCGGCACGTACTTATATCCTTGCAGCACTGAAAGCCGGCAAGAACGTTGTAACTGCAAACAAGGATCTGATCGCAGTCCACGGAAAAGAGATCCTGGAAACTGCCAGGGCAGCGCAGAAGGATTTTCTGTTTGAGGCAGCAGTTGCCGGAGGAATCCCGATCATCAGCCCGTTGAAGAACAGTCTTGAGGCCAACCATGTAACGGAAGTATGGGAATCGTAAACGGAACTACGAACTTTATCCTTACCAAGATGTCCCAGGAGGGAATGGAATTTTCAGATGCTCTTGCTCTTGCTACAGAACTTGGATATGCAGAGGCAGATCCTACTGCAGATATCGAGGGAATTGATGCTGGAAGAAAGGTTGCCATCCTTGCATCAGTTGCCTTTAATTCCAGAGTTACCCTTGATAATGTTCATATAGAAGGAATCACAAAGATCACGGCAAAGGATATCCGTTACGCAAAAGAAATGGGCTGCGAGATCAAGCTTCTGGGTGTTGCACGCTGTCAGGAGGACGGCGTTGAGGCCTATGTCTGCCCGATGCTGATCCCGGCAGAGCATCCCCTTGCATCCGTCAATGATTCTTATAATGCAGTTTTTGTACACGGAGATGCAGTAGGAGATACCATGTTCTACGGACGTGGAGCAGGTGAGCTTCCTACAGCAAGTGCGGTTGCCGGTGATGTATTTGAGGTAGTCCGTAATATGAAGGCAGATTGCTGCGGAAGAGTAGGCTGCACCTGCTATAAGACACTTCCGGTAAAAAATATGGCAGATACCCATAACCGTTATTTCCTCCGCCTGCAGGTAGAGGACCGCTGCGGTGTGCTGGCTGAAATCCTGGAGCATTTGCAAAATATCAGGCAAGCGTGGCACAGATCATGCAGAAAGAAAGCAAGAGACCGGATACCGCAGAGGTTGTTGTGATCACCAAACTTGTAAGCGAGGGCGCTTTCTTTAAGGTTAAGGAAGAACTGGAAAACAGCGCATCTGTAAGAAAGATTTCTTCTATGATCCGTGTATACCAGAAATAATATCTTTCGCGTAAATTTACAGATCAGCCGTATCAGTTGTCGGGAAATTGAAAACAGACAAATTTTTGTCAAAGAAAACGTTGCAAAATTTCTGGATTTTGGTACTATATAAAATGGAAAACAAAAGAATCCTGAATGGTACAGAGGGTTTCAGAATCAGTGAAGAGCTGTGCCGGACAGATTTTCGATCAAAGATAAGAAGGGGAAAATTATGAGCAAAAAACCAACAGTTTTAATGATCCTTGATGGATACGGACTCAATGACAGACATGACGGAAATGCTGTATATGAGGCAAAAACACCGGTTATGGACGGACTCATGAAAGATTATCCGTTTGTAAAAGGCAATGCCAGCGGTCTTGCAGTAGGTCTTCCGGACGGACAGATGGGTAACTCCGAGGTTGGTCATATGAACATGGGCGCAGGCCGTATCGTATACCAGGAGCTTACAAGGATCACAAAAGAGATCCAGGACGGCGATTTCTTCAAGAATGAGGCACTTCTTTCTGCTATGAAGAATGCAAAAGACAACGATTCCGCGATCCATTTTATGGGACTTCTTTCTGACGGTGGCGTACACAGCCACAATACACATCTCTACGGACTTCTTGAGATGGCAAAGAGAGAAGGACTCAAGAAGTTTACGTACACTGCTTCCTGGATGGACGTGACACACCGCCTGCATCCGGTAAAGAGTTTGTAGAGCAGCTGGAAGCTAAAATGAAAGAGATCGGCGTTGGTGAGATCGGTGTGATCTCCGGACGTTATTATGCAATGGATCGTGATAACCGCTGGGATCGTGTTGAGCTTGCATATAAAGCTCTTACACAGGGCGAAGGCGTAAAGGGAACAGATGCTGCAGCAGCAGTTCAGGCTTCCTATGATGATGACAAGACAGATGAATTTGTGCTTCCGACTGTTATCGAGAAAGACGGCAAACCGGTTGCAACTATTTCCGATAAGGATTCCGTTGTATTCTTCAACTTCCGTCCGGACCGTGCAAGAGAGATCACAAGAGCTTTCTGTGATGACGATTTTAAGGGCTTTGAGAGAGCAAAGAGACTGGATACCACATTCGTATGCTTCACAGAGTATGATGATACCATCCAGAATAAGCTGGTAGCATTCCACAAGGTTCTTCTTCACAATACCTTTGGTGAGTACCTTGCAGCTCACGATATGACACAGGCACGTATCGCCGAGACAGAGAAATATGCACATGTTACATTCTTCTTCAACGGTGGTGTTGAGGAGCCAAACAAAGGAGAGGATAGAATCCTTGTAAAATCCCCGAAGGTTCCGACCTACGATATGCAGCCGGAGATGAGTGCACCGGAGGTTTGTGAAAAGCTTGTAGAGGCGATCAAATCTGACAAATATGATGTGATCATCATCAACTTTGCGAACCCGGATATGGTTGGCCATACAGGTGTTGAGGCAGCTGCGATCAAGGCTGTTGAGACTGTTGATGCGTGTGTTGGTAAGGCTGTAGAGGCAATCAAAGAGGTTGACGGACAGCTCTTTATCTGCGCTGACCATGGTAACGCAGAGCAGCTTGTAAATTATGAAACAGGTGAGCCATGGACAGCTCATACAACTAATCCGGTACCGTTTATCCTTGTAAACGCAGATCCGAAATACACACTTCGTGAGAACGGATGTCTTGCAGATATCGTTCCGACTCTGATCCAGCTTATGGGTATGGAGCAGCCGAAGGAAATGACAGGAGAGTCTCTTCTTGTTGAGAAATAAATAAGCTTCACGGAATCCCGGCAGATTTTTACGGATCTGCGGGATTTTTCATCCGATTGTTCCTGTTTCCACACATGAAAAAAATTTTCAAAATCATCTTGTAAAATCATTCCATTTCAACTATAATCCCTCTGATACATAAAAACAGGTAACTTTTGAGCAACTGTAAAGTTACAGAAAGAATAATAAAAAGAATAACAAAAAGCAGCACAAAGTTTATGAACGATCAAATTAAATGGGGGGAAAAAAGATTTCATGAAAACAGACATGACACAGGGAAAACCGGTAAAAGTGCTCCTGGGATTTACGATCCCGGTATTTATTGGTAATGTATTTCAGCAGTTCTACAATATGGTAGATGCGGTGGTTGTAGGAAAATTTGTAGGAACAAAGGCACTGGCGGCAGTTGGCTCAACAGGAACTATCATCTTTTTGATCATAGGCTTTCTTCTGGGACTTACTGCCGGTTTTACCGTACTGACTGCACAGAAGTACGGTGCGGGAAAAATGGATGAGATGCGTCAGACCGTGGGAAATGCACTGATCCTGACAGCGCTGGTCTCGGCAGTGATGACAGCAGTCAGCATGACAGGTATGCATGCACTTCTGAAATTTATGCATACGCCGGATGATATTTTCAAGGATGCATATGCTTACGTTATGATCATCTGCGGAGGGATTTTTGCCCAGGCATTATATAATATCCTGGCCAGTATCCTCCGTGCACTGGGAAACAGTAAGGTACCACTGTATTTTCTGATCTTATCTGCAATGCTGAATATTGTGCTTGACCTTGTATTTATCATCGTGTTTAAGCTGGGAGCGCCTGGAGCAGCCTGGGCTACCATTATTTCCCAGGGAGTTTCAGGAGTCTTATGTCTGGTATATATCTGGAAGTTTGTGCCGGAGCTCCGTATGAAAAAAGAAGACTGGTATTTCAGACGTAACCTCGCAGCCAAGCAGATCGGTGTGGGAATCCCAATGGGACTGCAGTATTCCATTACGGCGATCGGAACCATGATGGTACAGTCAGCCTTAAATATGCTTGGCTCTTATGCGGTGGCGGCGTTTACAGCAGGAAGTAAGATCGAGCAGATCTTCACCCAGGCATATGTGGCACAGGGAACTGCCAGCGCTACCTACAATGCACAGAATATCGGAGCCGGAAAGCTTGAGAGAGTGCGGGAAGGCTTCCGGGCTTCGCATTTTATAGGAATTGTATATTCTGTTGTTGTTGGCAGTTTTCTGTTCTTTGCGGGAAAATATTTCGCATATCTGTTTATCTCAGATAACATTGAAGAAGTGCTTCCTATGGTAGCAATCTATGTAAAATGTGTGGCACTGTTTTTTATTCCTCTGTATTTTGTCAATGTACTGCGAAACGGGATCCAGGGAATGGGATATGGTCTTCTTCCTATGATGGCCGGTGTAGCTGAGCTTGCAGGAAGAGGGATCACCGCTACCATTGCAGCCGGAAAAAGTAGCTATATCGGTACCTGTCTTGCAAGTCCGGTGGCCTGGATCTTTGCGTCAGTGCTCCTTTGGGTAATGTATTTCTATGTTATGAAAGATATGGCGCGGAAGCTGTACGGTACAAATAAGTTATAAAAAAACCGTGAAATGAGATGCAATTTCCGGAAAGTATGATATAATGAAAAAGCTGGTGAGTAAGACCAGAAAGTATCAATGGAAAGATGCCTTTTTTGAAGGCACATGAACATAGAGGTGAATAAATATGAGCAACGATGAAAAGAGGGATATCGAGGACAGGATCAATGATGCCATGGCAAAGATCGTCAGTGATACTGCAGGAGAGCCTCAGCCTGAAAATAAAAATAACAGATCAGCTGCTCACAAGTCGGCACGACCTTCGAAATCAGCAAGGCCAAGGAAGATCACCTACGTACCTATCGATGAATCTGAATTTGAACCTATTGTTATACCCGAAAAGAAAAAGCATAAGGCACTGAAGGTAACCGGAATGATCGCCGCCATGGTTTTGGTAGTGGCAGGCTGTGCATATGCAGGAGTATCTTATTATTACACCAGTCATTTCTTTGAGGGCACAACGATTAACGGGATCGACAGCTCCAACAGGACTGCATATGAGGTTGAGCAGGAGATCGCAAAAAAAATGGAAGGCTATTCCATCCAGGTAAAGGCCAGAGATCAGGAACCGCAGACGATAGAAGGAACGGATATCAGTTATCGTTATATATCCAGTGGTGAAGTTCTGAAGCTTTTGAAAGCGCAGAAGCCCTATGAATGGGTGAGAGGATTTTTTGAAAAGACGACTTACACAGCCAGTGAGCAGACAGCTTTTGACAAGTCAAAGCTGGAGTCAGAAGTGAAAGCACTGAACTGTGCCCAGAAAGAGAATCAGGTAGCACCGGAGAATGCGTACGTAAGCTTTAATGATTCCGAGTTTACGATCGTGCCGGAGACAGTGGGAAGTGAACTGAAGGTAAAAGAAGCCTATCAGATGATCAGTGATGCTATCAGCAGCGATGACGGGGAAGTAGATCTTGGCAGTAACCCGGATGCTTATGTGAAAGCAGATGTGACCAGCGACAGTGCAGATCTGCAGGCAACGGTGGATGCATATAATAACTTTGCGAGGGCAAGCATCACCTACACATTTGGAGATGAGACAGTAACACTTGATGGAAGCACCATCAAGAACTGGCTGCAGTTTGACGAAAAGGGCCAGCTGATCCAGGATGATGCATCCTTCAAACAGCATATCGTGGATTATGTGGCACAGCTTGCAGCGGATCATGATACAGTAGGTACAGAGCGACAGTTCCAGACAACAAGCGGAAGAACCGTTTCGGTTTCCGGTTCTGCATATGGCTGGAAGATCGATCAGGACGGAGAGGTGGCACAGCTTACCCAGGAGATCCAGTCCGGAGCTCAGACGACCAGAGAGCCGGTTTATTCCATGAGAGCCAATTCTTATGGTGTGAATGATCTGGGAAATACCTACATTGAAGTGGACCTTACAGAACAGTATATGTGGTATTATCAGGATGGAAATGTGATCTTTGAATCAGATATCGTATCCGGACTTGCAAGTGATCCCAAGAGAAAAACACCTCCTGGAATCTTCACCTTGTATTATAAGAAGAGCCCGGATGTGCTACGTGGCACCAAGAAACCAGACGGAACCTATTCCTATGAACAGCCGGTAACCTACTGGATGCCGTTTAACGGAGGCATTGGATTCCATGATGCAGACTGGCAGCCGTATTTTGGAGGCGATCGGTATCTAACCGGAGGTTCCCACGGCTGTATCAATATGCCGCCGGATAAAGCGGGAGAGCTTTACAACATTATCCAGTATAATGTTCCGATCGTCTGTTTCTATTGATCGGATCTGTAGTCAAAAAACAAACAGGAGCCAGCCGGTGATCCGGTGTGTGGCTCCTGTTCTTTAGCAGGAGGAAAATATTATGTTTGATCAGTCATTCAGCTTTATACTTACAATCGCAGCACTGGTAGTAGGAGTTATGCTTTTTACCGGACACGGTTCCTTTTTTATGAAAGGCGGAAACACACAGGCCAGAGCCCAGAAGTACGATGAGAAAAAAATGGAAAAAGTTTCAGGAATCTGTCTGATACTTATCGGAGTGGCTACAGGAGTTGACGCATTCACCACAAGTGTAGCAGCAAAGATCGCCTATGTAGTAATTCTGTTTGTGATACTTGCGGTATTTCTGTTTGTACTCAGAACAAAATGTATCAAAAAATGATCAGAAGTATCAGAACTATCCTTTAGGTAAAAAAGCAGAACTCCCCGTGAAACGGTAACCTGTCTGATCAGGCTCCGGTATCCGCGGGGAGTTTTTCTGTCTGTATTTATTTTAATTTCGTTCGGCTGGTCTGCCGGAATGTCAGAGTAAAGATGATTCCCTTTACGATAGAAGTAAGGGAAAGTGCCCACCAGATACCATTGAGTCCCATTCCCGCATGAGTCAGCAGCATGGCAAGCGGGATTCTGGCCCCTGTCAGGATAATACTGATGATACTGCAGAGCTTGGTCATACCAAGGCCGGACAGTGCACCGATGGTCATCAGCTCAATGGCCATGAAAGCCTCACAGAAGCCGATGATGATCAGGTAATTTACAGAAATCCCAAGGGATTCCGGATCATGGAAAAACAGTCCGGAGATCGGGCGTGGGAGCAGCACAAAGGCTGCAGTTATGATAAGGCCCCAGATTGTCAGGATACCAAAGGAAATACGGTAGCCCTGGCGGATGCGATCGTATTTTTTTTGCACCGAAATTCTGTGCGGTAAAAGCATTTAAGGCAGAGGCAAAGCCGTCCGCGGTGTTCCAGGAAACGGATTCGATCTGTCCGCCCACACGCTGGACAGCAATGGCAGCAGCACCGAAGGCGGAAACCATTCTGGTCAGTACCATGGAGATCATACAGTAGAGCATGCTCTGGATAGCGGTTGGAAAACCAATGCGGAAGATATTTTTATAAAATTCCCGGAAAACGTGAAAAAAGATGAAGTTCACGAAGTACATTTGTTTCCAGCCCGGAAGTAAAGATCCGGAAAACCAGTACTGCAAAAACCAGGAACTGTGCAGTTACTGTGGCAATGGCAGCACCTGCCGTTTCAAGCCGTGGAAAAGGTCCAATGCCAAGGATCAGGAGCGGATCCAGGAGCATATTTCCCACAAGTCCAAGAAAATTGGCCATCAGCGGAGACCTGGAATCTCCCTGGGCTGTAAAAAGTCCGGTGAGAGTCAGGTTCAGGAAGGAAAAAATGATCAGTCCGCAGGTGATCAGCATATAAGATCTGGCAGAAGAATATGCTTCCGGGTCTGTCAGATTAAAAAATCCGATCAGAGGATCAAGAAATATAATACTTGCTGCAGAAAATAAGAGACCGAACAGAATGGTCATCTGCAGGGCACTGGCCGCGTAGGAACGTGCCTCTTTATAATCCTTCCGGCCGCAGGACTGTGCTGTGTTTACCTGTCCGCCCATTCTCGGAAGGGCTACCAGTCCCTGGGAAAGCCACACATACATGCCGCCCACACCGACACCGGCAACTGCCTTGGAGCCCAGAAGCCCGATCCAGGCCATATCTGTGATATTATAGCAGTTCCAAGAAGGGAAGATGCCATGATAGGAAGAGCAAGCTCTGAAAGCGTTTTCAGGATCGGACCGGAAGTAAGGTCTATGGATTTTGATTTTTTCATACTCATCTGCATATCTCCGTAAGGTCAAAAGGCCTGGTGATCCGGTAATCCGGTTTATCCACCTGACCGAAACCGTATTCAGCAAAGATAAAAGGAACTCCTGCTTTCCGGCAGGCATTAAAGTCTCCTATAGTATCACCGATATAAACCGGATCGGAAAGATTATTATCCTCGCGGATTTTCATGATATTTTCCGCTTTGGCCATGCCGGTGTCACCGGGACAGAGATGGCCCTTGAAATAGTGTCCGAAGCCTGTGGATTTCAGGAACACTTCAATATATCCGGCCTGGCAGTTACTGACGATAAAAAGAGGAAAACGGCTGGAAAGAATCTTCAGTGTTTTCTCAAGATCCGGATACAGCGGAGCACATTTGCGAAGCAGTGCCTCGTGCTCTGCCTGGCAGCAGCCGTCGATGATACGAAGCTGTTCTGCTTCCGGAAGCTCAGGGAAAAGAGCCTTTGCGATATCCGGCAGCAGCTGGCCGAAAAGCCCCATCAGTCGTTTGGCGCTTACATCGGTATCCATGTGCTCCGTATGGATAAGGTAATCACTCCAGGCCTCAGCTACGATCCCGGTGGAATCCCAGAGCGTACCGTCAACATCAAAAATAATACTGTCCATCAGAAAAACCTCCCCAAAAAACTATGATATGTAAAAAAAGCAACCCTTTGTACTGGACATAGTACAAAACAAGTTACTGTTCACTCCGTTCTCAGCAATACGCTTCGCGATGCACAAAATTTATGCTAATCGCATAATCGCGCGGTATGTCTCGGGTTTTCTGTGACCTTCGCTCACAAAAAAACACCTCGCAGAATATTACCAGTGAACAGTTATCAAAACAATTCTATATGAGAAAAGAAAAAAAAGCAACTGCGCTTTTGAAGATTTTATGTTATAGTAAGGGTTACGAGGGAAAAACTATGAATTATAAGAATACGATCAGAGGTATATTCAAAGACAGGCCGAACCGTTTTATCGCTCATGTGCAGATCGGGGATCAGCTGGAAACGGTCCATGTGAAGAATACAGGCAGATGCGGGAACTTCTTGTTCCGGAAGCAGAAGTGATCCTGGAAAAGAGTGATAATCCTGCCAGGAAAACGAAATACGATCTGATCAGTGTGAACAAGGAGGGCCGCTGGATCAATATGGATTCCCAGGCCCCAAATAAAGCAGCAGAAGAGTGGGTGGCGGCCGGAAATCTTTTTCCGGAGAAAGTGACTGTCAGGAGAGAAAAGACATACGGAAATTCCCGTTTTGACCTGTATGTGGAATCCGGGAAGCGAAAGGCTTTTATCGAGGTAAAAGGCGTCACTCTGGAAGAAAATAATATCGTGCGCTTTCCGGACGCACCTACAGAACGGGGGATCAAGCATCTCTGTGAGCTGATGCATGCAGCAACTGACGGCTATGAGGCGTATCTTCTTCTGGTGATCCAGATGAAGGGTGTAAGGTATTTTGAACCAAATTGGGAGACACATCCGGAATTTGGAGAAACACTTAAGGCGGCAGCAGATGCCGGTGTTCACATCCTGGCCTATGACTGTGCCGTCACGGAAGATTCCATGAAGATCTGTGATCCGATACCGGTAAGATTATAGAAAGGAAATGATATGTCTGAAAACATTGCAGAACTCCTTCTGAAATGGTACGATAAAAACAAAAGGATCCTGCCCTGGAGAGATAAAGACAATGCCTATTATACCTGGGTATCTGAGATCATGCTCCAGCAGACCCGGGTGGAAGCTGTGAAACCTTATTTTCAGCGTTTTATCCAGGAACTTCCGGATGTAGCAGCCCTTGCGGCGGCACCGGAAGAGAGGATCATCAAGCTGTGGGAAGGCCTTGGCTATTACAGCCGTGTCCGCAACATGCAGAAAGCGGCTGTTCAGGTCATGGAAGAATATGGAGGCAGGATCCCTGAGGATTTTGAGACACTTCTCTCGTTAAAAGGAATAGGAAGATATACGGCAGGTGCCATTGCGTCCATTGCCTACGGAAAGAAAGTCCCTGCAGTAGATGGAAATGTGCTGCGGGTATACGCAAGACTCACCGAAAACCGTGGAGATATCATGAAACAGTCTGTACGGAAATCGGTGGAAAATGATCTTACAGAGCAGATGTCTGAGGACAGACCAGGGGATTTCAACCAGGCTATGATGGAGCTGGGAGCTGTAGTCTGTGTTCCAAACGGAGCAGCAAAGTGCGAAGAATGCCCGTTGGGGCATTTTTGCCTTGCCAGAAAGCATGGAACTGTAGAAGAACTTCCCGTAAAAGCACCGAAGAAAGCCCGCACCATAGAACAGCGAACGGTCCTTGTGATCCAGGACGGAGCAGGCACAGCGATCCGTAAACGTCCGGATACAGGACTTCTGGCAGGCCTTTATGAGCTTCCAAATGTGGAAGGACATCTGACGGAGAAGGCGGCACTTGCCCGGGTAAAAGCCATGGGGCTGGAACCACTGCGGATCGAAGCACTGCCGGATGCGAAGCACATTTTTTCCCATATTGAATGGAGGATGTGTGCTTATCGTATCGCTGTATCCTCTCTGGAAGAAGCACCGCAGGGGGAGTTCCTGTTTGTGGATAAGAGAGAATCCGATAAAAAATATGCAATACCATCTGCGTTTCGCGCATACACCAGATATATGAAGGAGGAAAACACATGAAACTTTTGAGCGTAGCAATACCATGCTATAATTCAGAGGCTTATATGTCAAAATGCATCAATTCCCTGCTGATCGGAGGAGAGGAAGTGGAGATCATCATTGTAGATGATGGCTCCAGTGACCGTACTGCCGAGATCGCAGATGATTATGCCGAGAAATATCCAACTATCGTAAAAGCCATACATCAGGAAAATGGCGGCCATGGACAGGCAGTCAACACAGGGATCAAAAACGCAACAGGACTTTATTTCAAGGTTGTGGACAGTGATGACTGGGTAAATCAGGATGCCTACTATGAGGTCCTGAAAACACTTTATGACTGATACGTGGGGCTGAGACCGTGGATCTTCTCATCAGTAATTTCGTTTATGAGAAGCAGGGAGCTACCCGCAAAAAGGTCATGCAGTACAGACACTGTTTTCCGACAAACCAGATTTTCGGATGGGATGAGGTACGCCACATGAAAAAAGGCCAGTATCTCCTTATGCATTCCATGATATACCGTACAAAACTTCTCCATGACTGTGGAATGGAGCTTCCGAAGCATACGTTCTACGTAGATAACCTGTTTGCGTTTGAGCCGCTTCCCTATGTAAAAAATCTCTATTATCTGGATGTAAATTTCTATCGGTATTTTATTGGAAGAGATGATCAGTCTGTCAATGAGAAAGTGATGATCAAGCGTATCGATCAGCAGATCCGTGTAAACAAACTGATGGTGGACGCCTATCTGAAGGCTAATGTGAGCAACCGCAGACTTCGTGCTTATATGTTCAGCTATCTGGATATCATCACAACCGTTTCTTCGATCATGCTGGTAAGAGCTGCAACGCAGGAATGCCTGGATAAAAAACAGGAGCTGCAGGATTACATCAAAGACCAGAATATGGGACTATACCGGAAGCTTCGGAGAAGTCTCTTCGGAAGAGTGTCCAATCTTCCCGGAAAAGGTGGAAGAAAGATGTTTGTGGCAGCCTATAAGATCTGTCAGAAGTTTTATGGATTTAATTAAAAAGCCCCCAAGGGGGCTTTTTTTTATAAATTCTGTTCCGGCTTCTTCTTGCGCATATGGGATAGGGAGCGCTGTTCCTCGTAATCATCCACTCTCTGTGGATAGAACAGGAGATGTCCGAACAGTGCCAGTGTGGTGCCAAGACATACATCGATCACAGAATGCTGCTTGATAAACATGGTGGACAGGATGATCAGAACAGAAAGGATCAGGCTCCTCGCTGAAGCCATTTCCTGTCTTTCAGTGCCTGGCAGTGATGAATGGCAAAATAAACAGCCAGGGAATTAAATACATGGATACTTGGCAGGATGTTGGTGGGAGTATCTGTCCGATAGAGCTCGGCCACCAGTCGTGTAAAGATGTTGCTTCTGGGGAATACCGCAGGGCGGAGATACTGAACGTTCGGATAGATGTAGGAAACAACAAGGAAAACCGTCATTCCCATCATCAGGTTGAAGATCAGCTGGAAATATTCCTTTTTATTCTTATTGCGAAACAGGAAATACACAACCGTTATTACCACATATGGAAACCATAAAAGGTACGGAATAATAAAAATCTCGCAGAACGGGATCATATCATCAAAAACAGTATGTACAACATGGTAGGCTCGTACAGGCCGCTGCTCCAGATATCCAAACAGGATAAGATAGGCAACGAAATAGATTGCTATGATAAACCGTGCCTGTATTTTTTATTTTACTCAACATTTTGCCGCTCCTTTTCTTGAGGTATGGCTGATGTCAGCCTTAAGCTTCTTTTTTGTTAAGTATCTACCTGCTACTATAACACAGGCATTATGATTTTTAAAGGTTTCTTTTCAATGGTCACAGAAAATTCACGCTGGATTCCGCCGGATTCTCCGTCTTTATGCACAGGAAGGGAATGGGCACTTGTAATATGTACGTTCCTGCACTGTAAAATATGTACACCGCGAATGCGGGTATGTCTTCCCCAGAGAGCGCTCGGCAGGCAGAAAAGCATTTTCAGCTTGGAGATTCCTTCAATAACGATCACATCCAGTAAACCATCCTCCGGACTGGCGTTTGGACAGAATTTAAAGCCTCCGCCTTCATATTTCTGGTTCATTACAGCCGCAAACCAAGTCCTGCTGAAGGTTTGTGGCTTGTTCCCGTCAAGTGTTATCGTGACCGGGGACGGAGTAAGGAAGAGAAATTGCTTCAGTGCCACCATAAGGTAGATGAGTTTACCCATATGGAGACGGTTGAGAAATTTTTTGCCAGGTGTGATCAGGACTTCCTGACAGATTGCCGCATCGTAGCCCATTCCTGCACTGATGCCGAAACGGTAGGAATGGCTGCCAAGGTGGAGAACAGGAACATCCATGGAAATGGTCCGTCTGTTCTCAAGGATAGAGCGAAGCGCTTCAAAAGGATCAAAGGGCAGGCCCATACTGCGGCAGAAATCGTTGCCGGACCCGACCGGGATAAATCCGAAAACAACCGAAGACAGATCAATGATCCCGGTAAGTACTTCATAAATAGTGCCGTCACCGCCTACTGTTACCAGAGTTACCGGATCCTCCGGTGTTCCGGCGGCACTGATCCTTCGTGCCAGTACTGTGGCGTGTCCCACATATTCTGTGAGAAAATACTGATATGAGATCCCCTGACTTTCCATGATGCTGCGAAGCCGGTTCCAGACATTACGTCCCTCACCGGATCTTGAATTGGGATTCACAATAAAAGAATACATAATAAAAAACCTCCAAACAACTCTCTGCTTTATCATAACATTGACGTTCGGCTTTTACAAATTAAAATTTCTTAAGGATTTCTATATTTTACATAAACTTAACCTTTTTTCTATGTTGGATTTTACGAATGCACTTTATACTTGCACGTATCAGATGAAAAATGAAGCTGGAGGAAAATTATGATATATCTTGTGGAAGATGATGAAAGTATCCGTGAACTTGTTGTATATACATTAAACAGTCAGGGTCTGGAGGCACAGGGTTTTGAACGGCCATCACTTTTCTGGAAAGCGCTGGAAAAAGAACTGCCTTCACTGGTGCTTCTGGACATTATGCTTCCGGAGGAAGACGGACTGTCTATTTTAAAAAAAATCCGTATCCGTCCGGATGTGCGGAAACTTCCGGTGATCATGCTTACTGCAAAAGGAAGTGAGTTTGATACCGTGGTAGGTCTGGACAGCGGTGCAGATGATTACATTCCGAAGCCGTTCCGCATGATGGAACTGATCTCCAGGGTACGTGCCCTTCTTCGGAGATCAGAGGACAATGGCGCAGAGGAGTATCGTATGGAAAATCTTTATGTATGTCCGGGAAGACATGAGGTAACTGTTGATCAGGAGCCTGTGAATCTGACACTGAAAGAATACGAGATGCTTTGTCTCCTTCTGAAAAACAGTGGTACGGTTCTTTCCAGAACACAGCTTTTAAATCAGATCTGGGGATATGAATTCGACGGAGAGAGCAGAACCGTAGATGTACATATCCGTACCCTTCGCCAGAAGCTTGGCCCGGCAGGAGATCTGGTGGAAACAGTTCGTGGAGTGGGCTATAAGATCAGCGGAAAATGTGCATGAACCGTTGCTGGATAATATGAAAGTAAAGAGCATTTCGACGGAAAAAGGCTTCGGCCCTTTTCTGGACGAAGTGCTTTTTTCATGCTATAATAGTTGAACCCCGGAGCCATTAGGAAACAGGCTCCAAAGAGTAAGAGGTGAAAGAAAAAAATATGAAATCATTAGTAATTGCGGAGAAGCCATCTGTTGCCAGAGACATTGCCAGAGTCCTCCACTGCAGTCAGAAGGGGAACGGAACCCTGGAAGGAAAAGCCTATGTAGTGACCTGGGCCCTGGGACATCTGGTAACACTGGCAGATCCGGAAGAATACGATAAAAAATATACCAAATGGGAGCTTTCCACGCTTCCCATGATGCCGGAGAAAATGAAACTGGTGGTGATACGCCAGACCTCCAAGCAGTACAATGCGGTGAAAACCCAGCTTTACAGGAAGGATATCGGGGAGATCATCATTGCCACAGATGCCGGACGTGAGGGAGAACTGGTAGCAAGATGGATCCTTGCAAAGGCAGACTGCCATAAACCTATCAAGCGTCTGTGGATCTCATCCGTAACGGACAAAGCAATCCGTGACGGCTTTGCCCACCTTAAAAACGGCCATGATTATGATGATCTTTACCGTGCGGCACAGGCCAGGGCGGAGGCGGACTGGCTGGTGGGAATGAACGGGACCAGAGCACTGACCTGTAAATATAATGCCCAGCTTTCCTGCGGACGTGTGCAGACCCCCACCCTTGCCATGATCGCAAGAAGAGAGCAGGAAATCCGGGAATTTAAGCCGGAGGATTATTACGGGATCACTCTGCAGGCGGGAAATGTACGCTGGACCTGGCGTGACGGAAAAAGCGGAAGCCTCCGCACCTTTAAGAAGGAGCGTGCCCAGGAGATCCAGACAAAGGCAGGAAAAAGCAACCTTACCATAACAAAGGTTTCCAGAAAGCCGAAGAAGACCTATGCGCCGGGGCTTTATGACCTGACCACTCTTCAGAGAGAAGCCAATCAGAAATACGGCTTTTCTGCAAAGGAAACTCTGAATATCATGCAGAGGCTCTACGAGAATCACAAAGTCCTTACCTACCAAGAACGGATTCCAGATATATAGGAAAAGATGTAGTTCCTACCATTAAAGAGCGTCTTCAGGCATGCGGGACAGGTCCTTATCGAAAACTTGCCGGTGCGCTGGTCAATAAACCGATCCAGACCAGTGCTGGCTTTGTGGATGACAAAAAAGTCAGTGACCATCATGCCATCATTCCTACAGAACAGTTTGTACAGCTGGATCATATGACCAACGAGGAACGGAAGATTTACGATATGGTAGTACGCCGTTTCCTGAGCGTGCTGTATCCGCCGGCTGTATATGAGCTGGTAAGCATGGAAGGAACTGCAGCAGGAGAAACTTTCGCTGCAAGCGGACGTATTGTAAAAAGTGCCGGATGGAGAGAAGTCTATGAAGGAAGCTGGCAGGATGAGGAAGAAGAGGATTCATCGGATAAGCTGAAAGACCAGCAGCTTCCGGAGCTTACGGAAGGCCAGAAACTTACCGTGGAATCCGCATCCCTTACAAACGGAAAAACAAAACCACCGGCCAGATTTACAGAGGCCACACTTCTTGGTGCCATGGAAAATCCGGTTCATTTTATGGAAAGCCACGACAAAAAAGCGGCAAAAACCCTTGGTGAGACCGGTGGACTTGGAACGGTGGCCACAAGAGCGGACATCATTGAGAAGCTTTTCAACAGCTTTATGATGGAAAAAAGAGGCAATGAGATCTACATTACCTCCAAGGCGAAACAACTTCTGGAGCTGGTTCCGGAAGAACTGAAAAAGCCGGAGCTTACCGCAGACTGGGAGATGAAGCTCAGTGATATTGCAAACGGAAAGCTCCGTCAGGATAAATTCCTCACAGGGATTCGTAAATATGCCTGTGAGATCGTAGATGAGATCAAAGGCGGACAGGGAACCTTCCGCCATGACAATATGACAAACAAGAAGTGCCCCAATTGCGGCAAACATCTCCTGGCAGTCAACGGAAAGAATGCCAAAATGCTGGTGTGCGAGGACCGGGAATGCGGATACAGAGAGACAGTATCCAGGACCACCAATGCGCGCTGTCCGAAATGCCATAAGCGTATGGAGATGCTTCTGAAGGGAAAAGAAGAGACCTTTGTATGTCAGTGCGGCTATAAAGAAAAGCTTTCATCCTTTCAGACAAGACGAGCCAAAGAGGGTGCAGGTGTGAATAAGCGTGATGTGCAGCGTTATCTTAAGAAACAGCAGAAAGAGGCCAATGAGCCGGTGAACAATGCATTTGCACAGGCGTTGTCAGGAATTAAACTGGATTAAATAAATTGCCTGTCCAGATATCCGGGGTTCGGATGAGCGGAGGACCGGATGCAGATACGTCGGTCGGAGAAATGCGTCTGGCAGAACAGGACAGCAGAAAGAGAGGAAAACGATTTGGGATTACAGGATGACAGAATGTCAGGAAATATTCAGGATATCGCAAGACTGATCACAAGACTTCTTCTTAAGGGAGATATGCCGCAGTATACACTTCCTGCAGCAGAGGCAGATTATACAGAGGCAGACCAGCTTTTTAAGAAGGTTATCGGACTTGCTGATGAGGGTGACATCAACGGAGCGGAAAATGAGCTTCTTATGAACATGGAGGAAGATGATCCGGATTATCTGGAGCTTGCCCTTACCTTTTATCTGCATCTCAATGATATGGACGTAGATTACTTGGATGATCACGATTATTCCAGGGAGGAGATCCTGGACGGGTTGAAAAGCCTGGCTGAGGACTGGGGAGTTACAGGACTGGAGGCACTTGTCTGATGCGGCGGGAGGTTACACTGGAGGAAATTTCGACGGTCGTTTATACGAGGCAAATGACATGGTAAAGGCAGACTGTCAGGATTGTAAGGGCTGTTTTGACTGCTGTACGGGAATGGGAGATTCTGTTGTACTGGATCCGCTGGATGTATGGCGGTTAAGTCAGGGACTTCACTTAAGTGTGGACCAGTTGCTTGCCGGAAAAATAGAGCTTGGCGTCACAGACGGAAATATTCTGCCGCATCTTAGGATGACAGGGGCAGAGGAACGATGTGTATTTCTGGATGGCAACGGAAGATGCTCCATCCACAGCTTTCGTCCGGGCTTCTGCCGTTTGTTCCCGCTGGAAGATACTATGAGGACGGTGGTTTTAAATACATCCTTCAGATCCACGAGTGCAAAAAGACCAGCCGCAGTAAGATCAAGGTCCGGAAATGTAGATACTCCGGATTTTCGAAATTACGAAAAATTTGTCTGTGACTGGCATTATTTTCTTCTGGATGTCCAGTCGGTTCTCTATGAGAGCGAGGACAGTGATCTGATCCGAAACCTGAACATGTATGTGGTAAACCAGTTTTACAGGAAGCCTTATGATGAGAAGCGGGATTTTTATGAGCAGTTTTATGAGAGACTTGCGGCGGGAAAAGAACTCCTGAGCCTTGGAGTGTGAAACAGACCAGGCAGCGAGGTGTCTGAGCTTACCTGCCTGAAAGTCTCTCGCGCGGAGGAAAGAAAGGATTTTTTGACATATGAACTTAAATCAGCTCACATATTTTGTGACTCTTGCCCAGATCGAAAATTATACCAGAGCAGCCAAGAGGCTGGATATAACCCAGCCAAGCCTGAGCCATGCGATTTCCAACCTTGAAAAGGAACTGCAGGTCCCACTTTTTGAGCGTCACGGAAGAAATGTGACCATGACCAAATACGGGGAAATGTTTCTGAAATATGTGCAGGACTCCTTACATATCCTGAATCTTGGTGTGGAGAGGATACAGGAAGCGGCAAGGATTCCGGGAGGAAGTATTTCCATCGGGTATATCCATACCCAGGGACGCAGATTTATCCCGGAGCTTGTCCGGGGGTTCCTTAATGAACAGGAGGGGAAGAAGATTGATTTCCGTTTTCAGAATGCAGCTACCGGAAGTCTGATCCGGGGTCTGAAGGAAGAGAAATTCGACGTGATCTTCTGTTCCCGGGCAGAGGGCGAGAAGGAGATCAGCTTTGTGCCGGTGTCAGAAGAAAAGCTGGTGGCTGTAGTGCCTGAGAACCATGCTCTTGCAGACCGAAATTCAGTGACCATAAAAGAGCTGGGGCAGTATCCGCAGGTGACCTTTACCCCTGCAAGCGGACTGTATTTTGTGATCCGGGAGCTTTTCGAAAAGGAAGGACTTTCACCGGAGACGGCCTTTGAGGTAGAAGAGGATGGTGCACTGGCAGGTATGGTGGCGGAGGAATTTGGTGTAGGCATTGTGCCGGATGTACCGGTGATCCATACACTTCCTGTGAAAATCTTAAATATTGAGAATCTGCACTGCCGTCGTTACATATACATGGGAATGATGAAAAACCGGTATCCAAGTGCGCTTGTGGAGCAGTTCCGGGATTATATATACAAGCATTACCGGATCTATGAAGTGATACAGTAGAATCTTGGTGATAAAATTTCTGTAAAAAATCTTTGCTTCTGTAAAAGGGCGGAGATTTTTTTGACACAGATCTTGGCGTCAATACTATAGCAATTCCATAAATTACTGCAAACAATCCAGTCCATCATAGCGTGAAGTCCTGCGCCAGATATCTTTGCCGTGCCTAAAAATTATAAAAATAATCTATAGATCACATGCGTAAATTCAATGAAAATTTGGGTTGAGATAAAAATGACCAGTTGTTATAATAAGGACAGATACTTGATTTAAAGTGATAAAGTGATGACGGAAATCCGTAATAAAATGAACGAAGTAAAGGAGATATTATGAACCAGTTAGAAGTATTAAGAGAAAGCCTTGGACAGTGCGATGAGATCATCCTGGACGCACTCCTTATGAGAAACAGGATCGTAGAGGACATCATGGTATACAAGGAAGCTAACGATCTTCCGGTACTTCAGCCGGAACAGGAGGCGAAGCAGAAAGGATGGCTGGAAGCCAGAATGGAAGGCAGACGTCATAAGAAAGAGGTCAATGATGTTTTTGCAAGCATCACACAGAACAGTAAAAGGATCCAGTCCAGAAATCTTTTCAATTATAATATCTTCCTGATCGGATTTATGGGAGCTGGTAAATCTACGATCTCCGATTATCTGAAGAATGTTCTTGCCATGGATGTTGTGGAGATGGATCAGTGTATCGTGGAGAGACAGGGAATGAGCATTTCTGATATCTTTGAGACTTACGGTGAAGAGTATTTCCGTGAGCTCGAGACAAATCTTCTGATCGAGATGCAGTCCAGATCTAATGTTGTAGTATCCTGTGGCGGTGGTGTTCCGATGCGGGAGCGCAATGTTACCGAGATGAAAAAAATGGCCGTGTTGTACTTCTGACTGCAAAGCCGGAAACGATTCTGGAACGTGTAAAGGATAATCATGACCGTCCTTTACTTGAGAACAACAAAAATGTTTCATTTATCGCTGATCTGTTGGAAAAAACGTCGCGCGAAATATGAGGCAGCAGCAGATATAGTTGTTGAGACAGACGGAAAGAGTGAGCTTGAGATCTGCGAGGAGCTGATCCACAGACTTCGTGAGGCTGAGGCAAATAAATAACTGCTGATCATAAAACAGAATAGTTTTACATATAAAAAGGACAACTGTCCGATAAACCGTACAGAAACAGAACGGAGATCGGGCAGTTGTCCTTTATGATATAAAAGATCCGGACCATATATTTGCAGATGAACAGATCGTTTAATTGGTCTTATAAAAAATCTCCCTTGAGGTTTCCTCGATCACAAATTTTTTAAAGGCTTCCACGACCGGCGGATGGTATACATCCTTCAGCATGGCCATGTAGAAATTCCGCTGCCAGCTTGGAGAGACAAGGGGCAGGATCTTAAGATTCAGAGAGTGAAGGATCGGGATATCCGGTGCAATGCAGATGCCGAAATCATTGGCAACAAATCCTGCGGCAACCTGATCCTCATCGATCTCAAAAGCCACATCCGGGTACTGACCGATGCTCTTAAATAACTGGTCAATGATCTGGCGGAGACCGCTTCTCTTCTTGAAGATGATCTGCTTGTATGGAAGCGTTTCCTCCAGATGAATCTCGGATTTCTCAGCAAGAGGATGTTCCGGCGGAACGATGACGACCAGATCCTGCTTGGCAACCGGAATAAATTCGATCAGTGGTTCGTCGTCAAATTTGGAACAGAAGCCGATATCGTATTTCTTCTCTTTCAGTCCGGTGAGGATATCGCCGGTAAGAACCTTATCACAGAACAGATTGAAATGGATCTGTTTTCCCTTATTGGCATTAAGAAAGCTGCGGATGATCTTTGGCATAAAGTCAACACCCAGAGTTCTGAGAAAAGCCACATCGATCTGTCCTTCTCCCTTTCCTGCAAGCTGGAGACCGTTTACGGAGGAATCCAGCCGGTTCAGGGTTTGTTCCACATCCTCCAGAAAAGACTTGCCATATTTGGTGAGAGAAACATTCCGTCCGTTTTTTTCAAATAATTTCACTCCAAGCTCTTCCTCCAGAGAAGAGATCGCGTGACTTAGGCTGGGCTGTGTGATGGCCAGAACATCCGCAGCTTTTGTATAATGTTCCAGATGAGCCAGTGTCACGAAATAGCGAAGATGATACAGATTCATTTTTCAATACTCCTTTCGTAAGTTTATCTGAATGTTTTACTTCGGACAGATCCCAGGTAAGTCTGACAGACATAAGAGATTTGCCGGGCCGTATGCAGTGACGGCGGCAATACGGCTGAATATGTTTTATATAGTATAACATGATATATTGATAAAATCTATGGATTCTCCTGGTACAATCAATTTGTTTTGTATTTAACAAAGTTATATAATGCTTATAGAAAAAAGATACAAAATAATTAAAAAAAAACAAATAAAATTATTTAAATTTTCAGGAGGAATTATCATGTCAAAAGAATTTCCAATCACAATCAGTTCCTGGACACTGGGAGATCAGTGCAAATTTGAGGACCGTGTAAAAGCTGCCAAAGAGGCTGGCTATGAGGGAATCGGCCTGAGAGCAGAAACCTACGTAGATGCCTGAATGAGGGACTTTTCGACGAGGATATCCTGGCGATCCTGGATAAATATGACATGAAGGTAACAGAGGTTGAGTACATCGTGCAGTGGGCAGAGGAGCATCGTTCCTATGAGCAGAAATACAAAGAACAGCTCTGCTTCCATATGTGTGAATTATTTAACGTAAAACAGATCAACTGCGGACTGATGGAGAACTATTCCGTAGAGTACACAGCACAGAAGCTTCGTGAGCTTTGCCACAGAGCAGGCAAATACATCATCGGTGTTGAGCCAATGCCATACAGCGGAATCCCGGATGTGAAAAAGGGCTGGGCTGTTGTAAAAGCTGCTGACTGCGGGAATGCGAAACTGATCCTTGATACATGGCACTGGGTAAGAGCAAACCAGCCGATCGAGCTTTCCGTACTTGAGGGAATCCCGGCAGACAAGATCGTATCCATCCAGATCAACGATGTATGGGAAAGACCATATGCAACAACGATCTTAAGAGATGAGTCCATGCATGACCGTCTTGCTCCTGGAACAGGAATCGGAACAACAGTACCGTTCGTAAAAATGATCAAAGAAAAAGGCATCAGACCAAATGCCATCGGCGTAGAGGTTATCAGCGATGCAAACCTTGAAAAAGGTATCGGGTATGCTGCAAAACATACATATGAGAACACAAAGAAGGTACTGGAAGAGGCTTGGCCGGAAGTACTGTAATTAATATAAGAAACGAATATTTCAGACGGGCCCCTGTTTCCGACGTCATACCGGTGACAGGGCGTTACCGTGAAAGAAACAAAAAGATTGTTTCAAAGGAAAGGAGAACGCATATGAAATTCAATGCGATGTTTCAGCCGATCGAGATCGGTCCTATGACAGTAAAGAATCGTTTTGTTGTTCCGCCAATGGGAAATAACTTTGCAAACACAGACGGAACAATGAGTGAGCAGTCCGCTGCATATTACAGAGAAAGAGCAAAAGGCGGATTTGGTCTGATCACCATTGAGGCTACTGTAGTTCACAAGGCGCAAAGGGTGGCCCGCGTAAACCATGTCTTTATGACGACTCTACGATCGAGAGCTTCCGCAAGGTCATCGACGGATGTCATGCAGAAGGAGCAAAGGTGTCCATCCAGCTTCAGAACGCAGGTCCGGAAGGAAATGCAAAGAACGCAGGAGCACCGATCACAGCAGCAACCAGTATCCCGTCAGTGTGCGGCCGTGATATTCCGAAGCAGCTTACAACTGAGGAAGTTTACGAGCTGATCAAAGGCTACGGTGAGGCAGCAAGAAGAGCAATGGAAGCAGGAGCAGATGCTGTTGAGATCCATATGGCACACGGTTATCTGGTAAGTACCTTCCTTTCTCCGAGAACAAACAAGAGAGTGGATGAGTTTGGCGGATGCTTTGAGAACCGTATGCGTTTCTCCCGTCTGATCATCGAGGAAGTTAAAAAAGCAACACAGGGAAAAATTGCAGTTCTTGCAAGAATCAACTGTGCAGATGAGGTTCCGGGAGGACTTGATGTCCACGACAGTGCAGCAATCGCAGCATATCTGGAAAGCTGCGGACTGGACGGACTCCATGTATCCCGTGCCGTTCATATCAAGGATGAGTTTATGTGGGCACCGACTGTTATCCACGGTGGATTCTCTGCAGCAGAGGTTGAGGAAATCAAACGTGCGGTAAATATCCCGGTGATCACAGTTGGACGTTATACAGAGCCACAGTTCGCAGAGCTGATGGTAAAAGAAGGAAGAGCAGACCTTGTAGCATTCGGACGTCAGAGCCTTGCAGATCCGGCTATGCCGAAGAAAGCACAGGAAGAGCGTCTTGAGGATATGACTCCTTGTATCGCCTGTCTTCAGGGCTGTGTTGCAAACATGTATGCAGGAAATCCGGTATGCTGTCTGACAAACCCGTTCCTGGGTCATGAGGCAGAGCCGCTTGAGAAAGCGGAAGAGCCGAAGAAGGTTATGGTTATCGGTGGTGGTGTTGCAGGACTTTCCGCTGCATTTATCGCAAAAGAGAGAGGCCATGAGGTAACACTTTATGAGGCAGGAGATGTTCTCGGCGGAAACATGAGACTTGCTGCATATCCGCCGGGAAAAGGTGACATCACAAACATGATCCGCAGCTACATCCATCGCTGTCAGAAGGATGGCGTTAAGATCGTGATGAACTGTGAGGTAACTCCGGAGCTTATCAAAGAAGAGAAGCCGGACAGCGTGATCATTGCCACCGGTTCCAAGACTCTGATCCTTCCGATCGAGGGAATCGACAATCCGGCTATCATCCACGGCTCTGACCTTCTGGATGGCAAGAGAGCAGCAGGCAAAAAGGTTCTCGTTGTCGGCGGTGGAATGGTTGGATGCGAGACAGCTGCATTTTTAGGCGAGCAGGAGCATGATGTAACTGTTATCGAGTTCCGTGATACCGTAGGTGCAGACGTGATCCACGAGCACAGAGTATATCTGATGAAGGATTTCGAGGACTACGGAATCAAGGAGATCACCGGAGCAAAGGTATGCAAATTCTATGAAGACGGTGTAGAATATGAGACCGCTGACGGAGTACGTCACGAGTCAAGAGGATATGATTCTGTGATCCTTTCCATGGGATTCCGTAACTACAATCCTCTGGAAGAGAAGATCAAAGACCTTGTACCTGAGACACATGTGATCGGAGATGCTATCCGTGCAAGACGTGCACTGGATGCAACAAAAGAGGCTTATGAGGTAGCTTCTAGGATCTGATCTGCCAATCTATCCAATAAACCGGACAGTACAAAAATTAAAAAGATGCCCTGTCAGACACCGGAAAAAATATATCCGGTGTCTGACAGGGGAAAATGCAGGAGGTAAAAAGAAATGGAACAGAGAATTAAAGGAACAACTGGTTTACTTGCACTGATCGGAAGCCCTGTAGGACATTCCGGATCCCCGGCTATGTACAACTTCAGCTTCCAGTACCATAACCTGGACTATGCTTACATGGCATTGATATCAAAGAGGATCAGGTTCCGGCAGCTCTTGATGCAATGCGTCTGTTCAAAATGAGAGGCTGTAATGTAACCATGCCTTGCAAGAACAAAGTAGCTCAGTGTGTAGACGAGCTTTCACCGGCAGCAAAGATCATCGGCGCTGTAAATACTATCGTAAATGAGGATGGAAAACTTGTTGGACATATCACAGACGGTATCGGATTTGTCCGCAACCTGAAAGAGCATGGTGTTGATGTAAAGGGCAAAAAGATGGTAGTCCTCGGAGCAGGCGGAGCAGCTACAGCTCTGACTGTACAGTGTGCCCTTGACGGAGCAGCATCCATCGCGATCTTCAACCCTGACGATCCATTCCTTGACAGAGCAAAAGGAACTGCTGAGAAGCTTGCAAAAGAAGTACCGGACTGCAAAGTAAGCGTATATTGCCTTGACGATCAGGACAAACTGAGAGAAGAGATCGCAAACGCAGATATCCTCGCGAACGGAACACTTGCAGGAATGAAACCACATGATGACATCACACTGGTTGATAAATCCATGTTCCATAAGGATCTTGTTGTTGCTGACTGCGTATACAATCCGGCAGAGACAAAGATGGTAAAAGAAGCAAAAGAAGCAGGCGTGAAGCTTGCTGTAGGCGGAAAAGGAATGCTTCTGTGGCAGGGTGCAGCATCTTACAAGCTTTACACAGGTCTTGAGATGCCGACAGATGAGTACCAGAAATTTCAGGCTGAGAACGAAGGGAAATAAGAAAAATGAGCCAGACAGGTAAGAAAAATTTAGTGATTACTTCTATCGCGCTGTATTTTACATATTTCATCCATGGAATCGGAGCTTCCATCATGGGTCAGTACAAGCCGGAGCTTGCTGCTCACTGGGGAGCAAAGGCTTTAAGTGATGGAACTATGGATGTCAGCATGGTAGTATCTGTAATTGCCGCACTTGGACTTGGAAGACTGATCTCTCTTCCGTTTTCCGGTCCCCTGTCCGACAAATTCGGACGCAGATTAAGCGGAATCATCGGCGTGATTTGTTATGCAGCATACTTTATGGGAATCGCATTTGCTCCGTCTATGGGAGTTGCCTACGCCTTTGCCATTGTAGGCGGTATCGCAAACTCCTTCCTAGACACCTGCGTAAGCCCGACATGTATGGAGATTTATGTAAACAATCCTTCTGTAGCGAACCTGTTTACAAAATTCTCCATGTGTATCAGCCAGTTTCTGCTTCCTTTCCTCATCGGCTTTGTAGCAGCGGCGAATATGTCCTACAGAACCATCTTTATTGTTGCCGGTGCTGCGATCTTTATCGATGGAATCCTGATCCTGTTCCTGCCATTCCCGGAGAGAAATACAGCAGGTACAGTAAAGAAAGAAAAAGCAAAATTAAAGATCACTCCTGCAGCTCTTGCAGCAATTCTCATCGGATTTACAAGCTCTTCTACATTCATGCTGTGGCTGAACTGTAACCAGGAGCTCGGAAAGCTTTATAACTTAAGTGATCCTTCCAAGATCCAGTCCTTCTATGCAGTAGGAACCTTTGCAGCGATCCTGTGTTCCTCTGTATTTATCAAAAAAGGACTGAAGGAGATCAATATCCTGATCATTTATCCGCTGATCTCTTTCATCATGCTGGGACTTTGCTACTTTATCCAGAATCCGACAATCTGTCTTATCGGTGGATTTGTGATCGGTTTTGCAGGCGCAGGCGGTGTGCTTCAGCTGGCTGTTTCCACAACTGCGGAGTTCTTCCCGGAAAACAAGGGAACTGCAACATCCATGGTCATGATCGCATCCAGCGTTGCGAACTACACCATTCTGACACTGGCCGGCTACATTACAAAGACTGCCGGAACCAGTGCTCCGAGAATGATCCTGCTTCTCAATATGGCAGTGACATTCATAGGAATCCTTCTTGCACTGTTCGTTAAGATGAACCGTGGAAAAGAGGCTTGACTGAATCAAGGAAATCCCTTGGGTGAATATCCGTTTGACTATAGTAAAAAAAGTGATCATTGTATGGATACAGACAAAGATGACTGAATCTGTGCAAAACAAAGTTCCAATTCGGGAACAATTCCCGGATTGGACTTTACCGTTTTTGAAAATGTTTGTTAATTAACAAACTTATAAAATAAAAGATACTATATATGTATTATCAAAAAAAACGACAAAGGAGAATCGTTATGGCACGTGCAGCAAGACAGCGAAGAGAAAACGAACTGCCCTACATTCCGTTTGGGCCATTTCAGATTCGTTTTCCGTTTATTCACTATAAAATTGAGTCCGTAGAGTTTATCCAGGGCCTGATTCTCGGGGTTACGGCACTGGCGGCGGTTCCTTATCTGGAACAATATCTGGGATTGCCTTATGAGTTGGCATGGAGCTGTGTGATCATAGAGACCATGCTGTATATGCTACACAGCTTACTTGGTGATCCGGTTGTACCGGGATGGATCACACCGACCCTTCCGCTGACGATCGTATTCCTGGAAGGCTTCCCTATGGGAAAAGAACGTATCCAGGCAATGATCGCCCTGCAGATGCTGGTTGGTCTCGTGTTCATATTTATGGGCATCACCAAACTTGCGGATAAATTTGTCCATGCAGTACCAAATTCTGTTAAGGGTGGTATCCTTCTTGCTGCGCCGGTGACGGTTATGGCAGGACAGCTGGGAGAGGGCGGCAACATGCATAAGTATCCGCTGGCGATCGTTGCCGGTGTAGGCCTTCTGATCCTGATCAGCTTTTCAGATAAATATCAGGAGAAGAGAAAGAACAACAAATTCCTGGATCTTGTTGCCAGGTATGGAAACCTTTTCCCGTATCTGATCGCCATGGTGGTAGGTCTTCTTGTAGGAGAACTGGATGCGCCTGGTTTGGAGCTGGGAACCTTTATCAAGATCCCGCAGTTCAAAGAGATCATCTCACAGGTAAGTATCTTTGGTGTGGGAATCCCGCCGGTCTCCATGTTTGTCAAAGCGCTTCCTCTGGCACTTGTATGCTATGTTATCGCATTTGGTGATTTTGTTACCACAGAGACACTGGTTACAGAGGCACGCCAGTCCAGAGATGATGAGTACATTGATTTCAATTCCAGCCGCTCCAACCTGGTCAGCGGCATCAGGAACCTGATCCTTTCCGTCATTGCCCCGTTCCCGCCGCTTTCCGGTCCGTTATGGGTTGGAATGACAGTATCTGTTTCCATCCGTTACAAGGAGGGAAAGAAAGCTATGAAGTCTCTGATCGGCGGTATGGCATCCTTCCGTATTGCAACGTTTTTAAGTGTGCTGATCATTCCGGTTGTAAGCTTCTTCCGTCCGATCTTCGGAGTCGGTTCCTCCATTACTCTGATGTTTCAGGCCTTTGTCTGTGCAAGGATCGGTATGGATTACTGCAGAACAGACCGTGACAAGATGATCGCAGGTGTTATGGCAGCTGTGCTTGCAACCCAGGGAACTGCATGGGCATCCGCATGGGCCCTGGCTGTAGGCTTCGGTCTGAATATCTTCCTTCAAACTGGGACCCCAGAAAGAAAGAGGAGAATGCCATCGAGGATAAAAATTGATCAGAGGAATAACAAAGATATAAAAACAGAAAAAGAAGAAGTGTGCTGGATGGGTCAGCACACTTCTTTTTTTGTCATGAGATTTGTTGTTTTTAATTATTATTTTAATAGATTTGCTATTATGGGATTAAAATTGCAAAAATTTGTTACATCAATTGGGTTTAAAAATTGGTTTATAATTCGCATTCTGTCACAAAAATCTACCGTAGATCCTTTTTATGGGAGGTTACAGGATCACAGGCTTTTGTGGATAATGTCAAGAACCTGTGCAAGCTCGTTGACATTGATCTGTCCTGGTGCGGAGCTTTGGTAGCTGCACCGAAGGTAAGGCGGAACCGAAGGTTTCGCCAGCGAGACGGCTGACAACACCGGTACCTGCCATGGACATGGTAATGATCGGGCGGTCGGCGAACTGCTCGGACATTTCCAGCGTGCACTTAAGAGTGTAAGCACGTCCTGTTTGTTTCTTGGCATCACAGCCATTTTCGGGATATCTGCGCCATAGTCCTGCATCATGCGAAGACGGCGCACGATCTCATCCTTCTCAGGAGTTGCGTCAAAATCATGGTTGGAAGCGATGACCTTTACGCCATAGCTGTGTGCTTCCTGGATCATGCTTTTTACGATCTCCTCACCTGTGAAGGCTTCTACATCAATGAGATCTACATAGCCGCTTTTTGCGACAGCCATGTTGAGTGCTTTGTAAGCTTCGTTGGAGATCGCTTTTTCTCCGCCTTCCTTTGCAGTACGGAAGGTGAAGAGAATCGGAGTGTCCTTTAAAACGGTCTGGAGATCTTTTGCCACATCCAGAACCTTGTCTGTGTCAAAAACGTCCTCAAACCAGTCAACACGCCATTCCACAACGTCTACGGGGATCCTTGCGAAGGTCCCTGCCTCAAGGAGGATATCATCCTTTGTCTGTCCCACGATCGGGACACAGATCTTCGGTCTTCCCTCTCCGAGTGTGATATTTCTTACCTGAACTGTTTTCATAATGGTCCTTTCTGATACGACAGGAACAGATAGCAGTTTAGTCGTCGTATCTGATGTTAAGAATCTCTTTCATATGTTCGATCGGCATCGGTTCGCCGGTCCACAGTTCAAATGCAGCGGAGCCCTGGAAAAGCATCATGCCAAGCCGTTCATTGTCTTGCAGCCAACTTCCTTTGCCATAGAACGCATAGCAGTTTCAAGAGGGGAGTAAGGCACGTCAACAACGATAAGCTCCGGGCGGAAGTAAGACTTGTCCGGAACAACGGACTGACCTTCCAGTGGTTTCATTCCAACACCTGTCGCATTTACGAAAATATAACTGTCAGCCATTTCTTTTTTCAGCTGGTCAAGATCTGCCAGATCATAGAGAACAGCATGGCTTGAAGTTCTGGTGTTGATCTTTTCTACCGTAGATACTGCACGGCCCCAGAATTCATCTTTGCGGTTGAAGATCACGATCTCGCCTACACCGTCAAGTGCTGCCTGGATCTCGATAGCAGTTGCGGCACCACCTGCACCTACGATGGTCATTTTCTTTCCGATAGCGTCGATGTTATTGTCTTTCAGTGCTGCCATAAATCCGATACCGTCTGTGATATGGCCTGTAAGATGACCATGATCATTAACGATGGTGTTTACAGCGCCGCACATTTCTGCTGCCGGTGAAAGCTCGTCAAGGTACTGGCCTACCAGCGTTTTGTTCGGCATGGAAACGTTGGAACCTCTCATTTTCAGAGTACGGATGGCATTTACAGCATCCTCGATCTCGTCTGCACCAACCTCAAATGCAAGATATGCATAATCATAGCCAAGCTTTGCAAAAGCTTCATTCTGCATGGCAGGAGAGCTGGAGTGGCGGATCGGATATGCCATAAGACCAATCAGCTCGGTATGTCCTGTGATTCTTTCTGACATGGTAATAACTCCTCTCATTGGTAAAATCTGGATGAAGATTTGTCTTTTTTAAACCTCCCACCACATAGATCTGAAGAAGTTGCGGACATTCTCCGGACGGCTGCGGGGGAGGAAGACGTGGAAAATCTATGTTACGGATCACCGAGTGAACTGTAACAGATCTATATACACTTTCCGGTAGAAGGATTGAAGTGTTCCCGGAAAGGGTATAGCGGAAAAATATTAAAGGTATCCTTTCTGCTCAAGAATGGTAAGGATATTGCGTCCTTCCTGGGTACCGTCAATGATTCGTCTTGCTCTCTGCTGTCGCCGATGTTCATGATCTCAACATCCTCAGAAGAAAATTCCTCTGTGAGGTTCTGGTAAAGCTGTCCCTGAGCTCTCATTCCGAGACATACGAAGCCGTACTCAAATGGAAGCTCATAAGGCTCACCGTCGCCCCTGACAAGGAAGGAAGAATCCTTAACCTCAAGGAGAGCAGTTTTTGTAAGCTGATGTACATTGTGTTTTTTCATCATGGTCTTTGTGTCATTTTTGCTTACCGGGTCAAGATCACGTCCGATCTGATCCATCATCTCAACGATAGAGATGTCTGCGTTTCTGTCAGCAAAGAATTCCACAACATCAAGACCTACAGCACCGCCGCCTACAACAACAACCTTTTTGCCTTCCAGATCCTTCGGAAAATCATTAATGTGGCTGATCATACCAAGAATAGAATAAATATTATGTTTCTCGTTGTCAATACGATCCTTCAGTCCTGCGATCGGAGGCAGAAGCGGAGCGGAGCCGGTGGAGCTTACGATGATATTCGGATGGAACTTGCGGATGTTTTCCGGTGTTCCTTCTGTGTTTTTGAAGATGTAAAGATTATCAAGCTGTTCAGCACGATGCATGAGATAGTGCGGGAAATCAGCAAGACGGTTCTTTGCAGGGATCTTTGAGATCAGAGATGCAAGTCCGCCAAGCTCATTGCTTTTTTCCAGAAGGAAGGTATTGCATCCAACCTCTGCGGCTGTACAGGCAGCTTCCAGTCCGGCAGTGCCACCGCCGATAACGACCACGTTGCAGTTTTTATTTACATGTTTTTTCTTATATACATCGCCCTCAAGAACAGATGGGTTTACAGTACAGCGGATCGGACGGTTTACACCGATACGGTTTCCGGCACAGCAACGTTACAGGAGATACATTTGCGGAGGTCACACTCATGACCTGTGGCAACCTTGTTTACCCATGCAGGGTCTGCAATCAGACCACGGCCCATACCGATCAGGTCTGCATCACCGTCAGCCAGGATACGCTCAGCAACCTTCGGGTCACGGACATTACCCATGGAGATACATGGCTTGTTGAATTTTTCTCTTACGGCCTTTGCATGTAGGAACGCCATCCGTCCGGGAGATAATTTGCATCGATCTGGTACTGGATGGAACCGTTAAGTCCGCAGGAAACATCAAAGATATCAACCTCTTCCTGAAGATAATCCAGGTATTCCAGAGTATCCTCCAGTGTATTTCCGCCTTCCATCAGCTCATCCGCACTGAGACGGAGCATGATCGGGAAGAAAGGTCCTACCTGTTTCCTTACCTCATCGATGACCATACGGCAGAAACGGGTACGGTTCTCAACAGATCCGCCGAACTCATCGGTACGCTTGTTTGTGATCGGGGAGAGGAACTGACTGATCAGATAGGAGTGTCCTGCATGGATCTCTACCGCGTCAAAGCCAGCTGTCTGTGCACGTTTTGCAGCCTCACCGTATTTTTTTACGATGTGAAGGATCTCATTTTTGGAAAGAGGACGCGGGATCTCGCCGCCTTCTTTGGATGGAACGTCAGATGCGGAAACCGGCTGCATGTTGATCCTGGAAGAAACAGCAGAAGCTCCGGCATGGTTGATCTGGATCGCAATCTTTGTTCCGTATCTATGAATATTTTCACAGAATTTGAAAAGACGTGGCAGATAGTTGTCATGGTCGATGCGCAGCTGTGTGGTTCCGTTGGAGCCCTGCGGGGAATCGATGCTTGCGTTCTCTACGATGATGAGACCTGTGCCACCCTTTGCACGCTGCTCATAATAATTGATATGAAGAAAACTCATTTCGCCGTTCTGTTCACCGTAGTTGGTGCCCATCGGCATCATAACAATACGGTTCTTGATAGTCATATTTTTAACGGTTAATGGGGAAAAAATATGCGGATAATCATTCTTCATCTGGAAAAACCTCCCTGGTTATTTTAAATAGAATCGTTTGTTTGTGTTAATTATATAACAAAAATATCTATAAAACTAATTCATAATACAAGTGATATAATAAAAATAATCTATAGATTTTCTTATGAGATAAAAGGAGCAGAATGTGCAGATAGCAGCTGAAAAAAAATAACTGGAAAAGGGTAGCAGATTCCAGGGTTTACATACAGGACTTTAGCGTGGTATCATAACAAATAAAAAAGATACAGAACACGGGGAGACGGAAATGTAAGACCATATTACCGTGAAATGTAAAAAAGACAGGAGATAGAAAAATGGAATTCTGGGATATTTACGATGCAGATAAGAAACCGACAGGACGAACTATGAAGCGCAATGACTGGTGTTTAAAGGATGGAGAGTATCATCTGACAGTTTTGGGCGTGGTAGCAAGACCGGACAAGACCTTTCTTATTACTAAACGTGTGATGACAAAGGCCTGGGCTCCGGGCTGGTGGGAGGTTTCCGGCGGTGCAGCCCAGGCAGGAGAGGCTTCCCGTGATGCAGTACTCCGTGAGGTGAAAGAGGAGACCGGACTGGACGCCAGTGAGGCAGAGGGCGGATACCTTTTTACATATAAAAGAGAGAACCCGGGGGAAGGAGATAATTACTTTGTGGATGTGTACCGTTTTGTCATGGATGTGGAGGATAAGGATCTGAAGCTTCAGACAGAAGAGACAGACGGATATATGTTTGCAACCCTGGAGCAGATCCGGGCGTTTGCCGCAGAGGGAAAATTCCTACATTATGACAGTATTAAGAAGGTGTTTGAGTTCTGAGCAGATTTCTGACTGGTTTTCCGCGAGGATTTGAAAATAAATGTTGTTTTTTGTGGATTTATATTTTTAAAAACGTTGTTTTTTGACTTGTTTTCGAAGAATTGTCTTGACATTAAAATTGGTAAATAGTAAAATTAAATCAGATGAACTGCCAGACTGTTTTTTGACCATGAGCAGGTAGCAGAGCGGATTTCAAAGATCTGCCTGACTTTAGGAAGCTGTAAGCCGGATGAATGAAATCCGGCTTATAAAATTATCCAATATTATCAGATCGAGAATAATATAAAATTTTGAAAGCGAGGAATCATCAATGGCGGATGAACATAGAGATCAGATCAGAATCGTACAGGAAACCGTAGCCGGTAAGGAGATCACATTTGCCCATATCATGGGTGGTCCGGCACCTATCATATATCAGAAGCTTGGACTGAATCCGCAGGTGGACTATGGATCATCTGCAATTGGTATCATGAACATGACACCTTCCGAGTCTGCTGTGATCGCATCCGATATTGCTGTGAAGAGCGGTAATGTGTATCTTGGATTTGCAGACCGTTTTACAGGAACACTGATCATAACAGGAGAGATTTCCGATGTGCAGACTGCAATGGAGGAGATCGTGGATTATTTCCGTGATACTCTGGGATATGTAGTATGCAATATCACCAAGAGATAAGGAAGTGTACCATGGAAGAACGGATAACAAAGGAAGAACTGCTGGAGAGGCTGTTTCATGATGATTATGAGAACCTTAAGGGAAGAAGACTTCGGCTGACCCGGGTGAGAGTACCTGGAAAGGAGCTTTCCTTTGCACATGTTTTTACACCAAATGACAGATCGATATATGAGAATCTTGCGTTACATATCGGTGTTCATGAAGGTGAAGATCACAGAGGAGATGCCATCGGCATGGTCCGTGTCACACCCTGGGAGGCAATCGTGGTTGCGGCAGATGTTGC